>CDYR01035380.1_pt1 | contig 12637 bp, 9 predicted proteins | sample 557691 | NCBI WGS metagenome assembly CDYR01 (sample SAMEA3182103, study PRJEB8094) | gut metagenome | biome: human; feature: gut; material: Stool; isolation source: human stools | place: Canada | collected 2013-02-19 | reverse complement strand
TTCGTTTTATAATAAAGTCGATATAAGAGTTTTTGCAGAATTAGTTATGAGGTATTGTTTATGAGTGATGAAAAGAAATTAAATCAGGTGTCAGACAGCAGTAATCAGACTGATACCGATACATATATGAAAATATTAAAAAATACAGACAATCAGCCGGAGGCGGCAGAGAATAACTCAGCAGATAATACAGATAAAGATAATAAATATGACGATAACGGGAAGCATACGCCAAGAGCAATAAAGCGGAAAAAGGGAATTATAAAGAAGATTTCAGGAGCTTTCCGCAATCCACGCAAGAGAAAATATGCAATTGTCATAACGGCTGCCGCAGTAATTCTTATTTCTGTGCTGACAATAAGTATTGCTGTCCTTTTACGAAAAGACGATAATAGCGGCATAACCGATTTTCTGCCTGAAACCGTTTCTCCGGATGTAAATGAAATTTCGGAAAATAATTTCATTGATAATATTGAAGATTATATAAGCCCTATTGATTTCGACGAGCTTTGGAGTACCGCTCAGGACTCGGTTGCGTATCTTTATATACCGGGTACTACGGTCAGTTATCCGATTATGCAGCATCCTACAAATAATGAGTTTTATTTAAATCATGCACCTGATAAAAAATATGATGAGGGCGGATCTGTTTATATTGAGCTGTCTAACTCTTCGGATTTTACAGATCCGGTTACGATGATATACGGTCATAATATGAACGGAAATGAAAATCGGGAACCGCAGATTTTTTCATTTTTTCAAAGGTGCTATTCTGATTCTGAATATCTTTCGGAGCACTCCGATGTTTACATTTATCTTCCGGACAAAACGTATAAATATGAGATATGCTGTGCAGTTCCGTACAGTGACCGCCATGTACTTTATTATCATGACTTTAAAGTGGAGGGCGTTACGGAAGAGTTTATCGATGAGCTTTATTCTGAAACCGGCAGATATTCCTGTTTTGCGGACAGAGACAAGCCCAGCGGAGATAACCCTCTGATTGTTCTTTCGACATGCTATATGTGGGATAAAAGCAAACGCTATCTTGTTCTTGCAGAGCTTACAGAAGTGATTTCGGCCGGCAGCGCTGATGCCGCTGTAATTCCTCCGGAGTTTGTTACCGACGCGGAAAATTAACGACCTGTAGCTCACATTAGAGTATTTGACGTTTACAGTTTATTTAATCAGCATTGCAAGTGTTCCCGAGATTATAAGAATTAGTCCGAGTAGAGCTTTTTTAGAGAGTTTTTCCTTAAAAACAAGATATGAGAAAGCAATTGTTACAACTATGCTTAGTTTGTCAATAGGGACAACGACGCTTGCATATCCGTCCCTAAGCGCTTTATAATAACATAGCCATGATGCGCCGGTAGCTATGCCGGAAAGACAGATAAAAATCAGTTCTTTTTTGGGAATGTCTTTGATTGTATGCTGTTTTCCGGATACAAAGACTACTATCCAAGCCATAATTAATACAACGCAGGTTCGGATAGCTGTTCCGAGGTTTGATTCTACATTTTCAATTCCGATTTTGGCAAGAATAGACGTAAGACTCGCAAATACTGCAGAAAATACGGCGTAGATTAGCCATGCTTTGCTTTTTGATCTGTTTGAATTTTTACCTTCTCTGGAGATCATAAGATATGTTCCGGCTGATATCGCTGCGATTGCTGTCAGTTTTATCCACGTAATACCTTCTCCGAGAAAAATCAATGCTAATATTATTGTAAGCACTGTGCTTGATTTATCTATCGGCACCACTTTGTTTATATCTCCGAGCTGAAGCGCCTTGAAGTAACATAGCCATGAGATTCCGGTTGAAATTCCTGACAGAATCAAAAATATCCATGCCTTAGTATCGACATATGGAATTGTTTTATAGGAGCCCTCAACCCAAACCATTATCCACGAGAATATAAGTACGACTATTGTTCGAATCGCGGTTGCTGCATTAGAGTCTGTTTTCCTGATCCCGCACTTTGCAAGTATTGAAGTCAGTCCGGCAAACAGAGCGGAACTAAAAGCGTATATTATCCACATTTATATTATCACACCTTTTTAATACTGAATTTTAGTTGCCTGATAAGAAGCATATCTCTGTCATAAGGCGTTACGGTGATAGACTATAGAATGTATACCGAAAAAATTTATCGGAACTTGCCGACTATAGATGCAAACGTCTTTACACATGAACACTTTTGCGTGCGAACGTCTTTTCACTCGAAATACTTTTGCACACGAACGTCTTGAATGCGAACGCCTTTAGAGTCGAGTGTCTTGCAAACGCAGACATCTCGCTTTTAGTTATATTCGGAGATACCGGACATACGTATTTTATATTGACTCATTGTGTTCTATAATCTTTCTCTAAGTTTTTGGATATTTGCACGGCGCGGTCAAGAAGCGGGGACCTTTGGTTTTCAATTTTTTGTTCTATTACCTCATCAAGAAGCGCCTCCAGAATCAGACCTATAGTTTTTCCGTCTTTTATTCCGATATTTATAAGATCATGTCCATTTACAGAAAGCGACTTCCTGTCTATACATTCTTTATCCTTAAGAATTTTATTGGCGGTTTGTTCGAGGCGGTCGCAAAGTAATAATCTTTGGCGGTATTGGGGAGCCTGCGCTATGTTATCCGCGCGTTTTAGTTCGATGAGAAGAAAGAATACCTCAGGTGTGAGCTTGCCCATTGCTCTTTTTACCGCCTTTTCGGTTGCCTCAATCTGTCTATCGTGGTTTTTTACAAGTGTAACTATGAGATTTCTTGTTTCATTATCGAACTTTAGTCTTCGCAGTATAGTGTCGGATAGTTCGGCGCTGACCTCCGGATGTCCGCTGAAATGTCCTACTCCGTTTTCATCGACGGTGAAGCACGCGGGTTTTCCACAGTCATGCAAAAGGGCGGAAAGACGGAGTGTGATGCATGGTCTTACATAATCAAGAGCGACAACAGAGTGTGTATAAACATCGTAAATGTGATGATAATTTTTTTGATCAAATCCTATTGATGGAATAAGCTCCGGAATAATGACACTTATAACATCTGAATATTCAAGAAGAATTTTTTTTGCAGCTTTGCCGCATATGAGCTTTGAAAATTCTGAAGCTATTCTTTCGGCGCTGATTTTATATAGTAGTTCTGACATCGAATGAATTGCATCTGAGGTTCTTTTTTCGATATCAAAATCAAGAACCGATGCGAACCGGATTGCACGCAAAATTCTAAGAGCATCTTCTCCGAATCTTTTTTCAGGGATTCCGACACATCTTATAATTTTGTTTTTTATGTCCTGAATTCCTCCGTGAAAATCAACAGGACCGGTATTATCGTTATATGCAATTGCATTTATTGTAAAATCCCGTCTTGAGGTGTCGTCAAAAAGTGATGAAGTAAAAGACACAGAATCGGGGCGACGGCCGTCTGAATACCCGGCTTCTGTCCGAAATGTTGTTATTTCCGCCGTTGTTCCTTCATACAAGACGGTCACGGTTCCATGCTTTATTCCCGTTTCAATGATTTTTTCGCCGCGGAATATTTCTTTAATTTGTTCAGGTGTTGCTGATGTAGTTATATCGAAATCCTGAGGTGAAATTCCGAGAAAGGCGTCTCTTACACATCCGCCGATTAAGTATGCCTCTTCGCCGGATTTTTCTATCATTTCAAGAATTTTATTAATTTGCTTCGGTAGTGTAATTTTATACTTCATTATAATACTCCGCGCCACTTCAGAGGTAATAATACTAATTTGATTTTTATTTAGACGAACTGACGTTGTTTATACACCGAACAGTATATCATACTTGATGGAGTTTCGTCAAATAAATAATTTGCTTTTTTTATTTTATTTTTATATTGATTATTAACCGATTTTATTATATGATATATACATCCGGAAAAAAATTTGTATTTATATTGAAAAGAATTTTATTGGAGGTTTTACAATGCAAAATGTAAGAATTTATGAGATGCCGGACTGCAAAATGGTATCTTCCGGAATTGGAATGTTCGGAGATGAAAATTTTGATAGATTCCACAAGTTCTTTACTTCCCAGAAGCCAAGTATGTTTCCAAAGGATTTTGTGTTTTGGGATAAAACTGGATTTCATTGGCTGTATATGTATGAGGACGGAATGAATGTTCCGAAAGAATTTGGAATAATTGATTTTATGGGCGGTTTGTATGCGGTTGCTACCGATATAGACCAAAAAACCGATATGGAGTTAATGAAGAATGAGGTAGATGCGTTCTTATCGCAAAACGGGTTTGAAAGGGATGACTCGCGCCTGATGCTGGGTAATATCATAAGTTCTCCATTGGTGCATAAAATTATGGGATATGAGCAAATGGATTATTATACTCCTATAAAAGTTAAAGAATAAGCCGTAATAATTTCAGAAATTTGTGCGAAAATAAAAATATAAAGAAAATGAGTGTAAAATTACACTGTTGTGGGCAGCAGAATGGAGATTTAAATGAAAAAGATATTTTTGAAGGCGATTTCTCTTTTTCTTTGCGCGGTGATGCTTACGCTGCCGGGACTTGCGCTTATTCGAGGCGACGTCAATAATGACGGTGAGCTTGATTCTTATGATCTGGTTAGACTTATGAAGCACCTTGCAGGATATAGCGTCGATATTTACGGGGCTGATGTCAACGGAGACGGATTTGAAAATGCGTTGGATATAGCGGGACTGATGAATCTTATGGCTAATAATATTATCGAGGTTATTCCGGAGAACACAAGAACCGAGGAAACAAGAAAGATGGATATGATTGCATGGTATGATATCGATCATGGATCGTCATCCAATGACCGTCCTATGAAAGGATGGTATTATCTCTATCCTGAAACTCCGGGAGTTGCAGTTTCCGGCGGTTTATATCGTTCGGCAACCCCGCTTCTGGGTACATACGATCAGATAAACAAGACAACTGCAAGGCAGCATCTGTATTGGCTGTCCGCTTGCGGATGCAATGCACTGACATGTGACTGGACAAATTATCAGAGCTATAATGATCCGAATGCGGATAAATCTGCCGTAAAATACCGCAAAGGAGTTTATAATAATACCGAGGTTTTGCTTCAAACTGCTGAAAAACTTCAGAGCGAGGTAAATTATAATATTCCTCTCGTGTATGTTACGATCCGTCTTAACGGAGATGACTACGATATGCTGCACACAGTTCTTGATGAAGTATATGAGCTTTACAGTAAATATCCGGATCAGATATATCACTTTGACGGTAATGAAAAACCGTTTATTGTTATTTTTGCTGATAAAGATGTAATGCAGAGCTGGACGAATAAAGGCAGTGAAATTACCGATGAACGCTTCGATATACGGTGGTCAAACGGAGATCTTGCCGCAGATTTTGGCACTGAAAACAGCGAAACCGGTATCTATGAAGTTCCGGCAGACCGAAAAATGTGGTTATTTGTTGATAGCTTAAAGTCAGATGAGGAAGGCTATTACCGTACAGGGGTTACTCTTGGTGAAGACGGAAGCGCAGAGATGACTACAGGATGGTGTGCTATGTGGTACGGCTGGAGCAATGACGGGTCAGGCTGGGACGGTATGGATAACACTTACGATGGTCTTTCCTGCTTTGAGCGTACTACAAAAGATGTTGAAGGAATAGCGCCTAAAGCGCTGCTTGTATGCCGTTTTAATTATCCGCTTGTATGGAAAGAAGAACCACAGGAGGGAATGGGACTGTATGACAGCGTCCATTTTGAACCGTGCTCGGAGCTTGGATTCAATATATTTAATACAGTTACGGAAAGGCTTTATGAGCTTAATGAGTGGACCGGAGCGGCTCCGTCAGAGCCAGAGATTATTTCTGTATCAGAGTATAGCAACACAACTCTCAAGCTGGAAATCTCATCTGAAGGATACCCTCTTGAATACAGAGTTTCCAAAGACGGAACTTTTAATGACAGTGTGTGGAAATATCTGAATGTGAATGACGGCGTGATTTCTCCGAAGAATTCTGATTCCGGCAAGGTGTGGATTCAAACCCGTAATACTTTTGGAGTAAGTAAAGTAATCGAGGTAGATCTTCAGGCATTTTCTGTAGAATAATATTGAGATTAAGAACAATCGGTATATGATATAGTCAGTTTACCGATTGTTTTTTCTTTATTTGAGTTATGCTGTTTTTACGTAAATTTTATTTGCCATATAATTTTCTGATTTTCTAAATTATTATACTTATCTTGACATTGATTATTAATTATGATATAATCTAATTTTATAGAGAATAGAGTGAATTTTTCTCAAATTTTGAATTATAGCGTTTTGAGTGCTGTCGAAAATATAGTGAAAGGAAAGCCTTTGCAGATCAAAGGCGTGGTGTAATATGGCATATTATTACAATGAACCGAGCAGGACATTCAGCGAATATCTGCTTGTTCCGGGATATACAGGCGAGGATTGTATTCCGGCAAATGTCTCTTTGCAAACCCCTCTTGTAAAATTCCGAAAGGGAGACGAAAAGCCGGCCATTTCACTTAATATTCCGCTTGTTTCGGCAATTATGCAGTCGGTTTCCGATGACAAGCTTGCTATTGCGCTTGCGAAAGAAGGCGGAATTTCATTTATATACGGAGCTCAAACAATTGAAAATGAGGCGGCAATGGTTTCGCGCGTAAAGAATTATAAGGCTGGTTTTGTCGTATCGGATTCAAATTTAAATCCGGAGAGTACGCTTGCTGACGTACTTGAACTCAAAAAGCGGAACGGTTTTTCTACGGTTGCCATAACGGATGACAGCACGCCTAACGGAAAGCTCCTCGGAATCGTTACAAGCCGTGATTACCGTGTGTCGCGTATGAGCGTGGATGAAAAAGTAAAGGATTTTATGACTCCGCTTGATAAATTGGTGACCGCGCCGCTTGGCATAACTTTAAAAGAAGCGAACGATATTATTTGGGAAAATAAACTAAACGCGCTTCCAATAGTTGACGGCGAAGGACGTCTTCAGTATTTTGTTTTCCGTAAGGACTATTCGTCTCATAAGGAAAATCCTAATGAGCTTCTTGACAGCAAAAAGAGATTTCTTGTTGGCGCGGGTATAAATACGCGGGATTATGAGCAGCGCGTTCCGGCGCTGATAGAGGCTGGAGCGGATGTGCTTTGTATAGATTCTTCAGAGGGATATACATGCTGGCAGCAGAATGTAATCAGGTGGATTCGTAAAAATTACGGTGATTCTGTCAAGGTCGGAGCAGGAAATGTTGTCGACAGAGACGGTTTCCTGTTTCTTGCAAGAGCCGGAGCTGATTTTGTAAAAGTAGGTATCGGCGGCGGTTCAATATGTATTACACGTGAGACAAAGGGCATCGGGCGAGGACAGGCTACCGCGCTTATAGAGGTGGCGGCCGCCCGTGATGAGTATTTCCGCGAGACAGGAATTTATGTTCCGATTTGCTCTGACGGCGGAATAGTGTATGATTACCATATGACTCTGGCGCTTGCAATGGGGGCGGATTTTCTTATGCTGGGAAGATATTTTGCGCGCTTTGACGAAAGTCCGTCAGATAAAGTGATGGTAAACGGCGTGTATATGAAGGAATACTGGGGAGAGGGATCAAACCGCGCGCGTAACTGGCAGCGTTATGATGTCGGCGGCTCGAATCGTCTGAGCTTCGAAGAAGGCGTTGATTCGTATGTCACATACGCTGGGCCTCTTCACGACAACGTTGAAATCAGTTTGTATAAGGTTCGTTCGACTATGTGCAACTGCGGGGTAACTACGATTTCCGATTTGCAAAAAAATGCACGTCTGACTGTTGTTTCATCCACATCTATAGTTGAAGGCGGTTATCACGATGTAACGCTTCGCTCTTCATCTCAGATAAAGTAATAAAAAATAAATACTAACAATAAACTGTAATGTCGCCGGTCTTGTACGGACTTCGGCGGCATTACATAATTTCAGGCGTGTTGAATTGGATCGGAGCGGGCAGTGACTTATTATTTTTATCTGGTGTACTGTCCTTTAAAGTTAAAATAACGTTGAAGGTAAAAAGGAAAAAAGGAGTTATTGCGGTTATGGAATGGAGTCTTATCTTTTTTCTCAACAGTATTATGCTTGGGGTAGGGCTTGCAATGGATGCTTTTTCAGTTTCGCTTGCAAACGGGCTTGAGGAGCCTGATATGCGTCCTGCAAAGATGTGCGGAATAGCTGCAGTTTTTGGGATATTTCAGGCACTGATGCCGCTTGCAGGGTGGACATGCGTTCATACGGTTGTGAAAATTTTTAATTCTTTCAGCAGCATAGTACCATGGATAGCGCTTATTCTTCTTGGATATATCGGAGTAAAGATGCTGCTTGAAGGAATTAAAAATAAAAACGGTTCCGGAGATCAGCCACAAAAAAAGCTTACTGTGAGCATACTTTTTTTTCAAGGTATTGCTACTTCAATCGACGCGCTTTCTGTTGGATTTACTATAGCTGATTACGGGATTTTAATGGCGATTTTATGTTCTCTTATAATTGCCGTTGTTACTTTTATAATTTGTATGGCAGGGCTGGAGCTGGGAAAACGTTTTGGTGTAGCACTTTCGGACAAAGCCTCGGTTCTTGGAGGAGTTATACTTATTGTAATCGGAGTGGAGATTTTTATTACCGGAATTTTTTAATACATATTTAGTTTTTAATCGCTTTTTCGTTTTTTCATCTGACGTTCTCCGATACTTGAGAGATGCTGCTTCTTCAGCTCCTCTATAATTTCCCCGATCTTTTTGCCGGTGTCATTTACTTCCTTTTCAAACTCAGCCGCTGACATTCTCATTACTCCTGACCGCAAGGCTGAAATCTGAATTAAATAATCCGAAGAAACGACTCTCACGCGGTCGTTTTTTTTATACAGGGCGGCAAGTTTTTCTATATATGTGTCTCCGGTTTCGTTCTTTTTTGTATAGACGATTTGAATTCCTTTAAATTCATATGTTCTGTCAGTGCCGTATTCGGCATTATATGCGTCAAAAACAAGAATTAGCCGCAGCTTTTTAAAGGCCGCAAAATTCACAAGAATATCTGTCAAGCGTGTTCTTGCATACTCAAGGTTGTCTTTGGCGAGAGTTTTCAGTTCTTCCCAGGAAAAAATTACGTTGTAACCGTCAATAATTAAAAGTTCTGTTTTCTGAGCATCTATGTATCCGGAAGGCGTCTCGTCTTTTTTTACTTCTGGCAGTTTGTATATAGGACGTTTTATGGGTCCAAACTCACGCAGCATTATATTTTCAAGCTCTTGATCGGATAACACGGACGATTGTCTGCATTCCGTTTTTTCGTATTTATTTATTTTATTGAGTGTGTATGGAATGTGCATATATTTGCTTATCTGCTTCCATTTTACAGTGAATCCTGAGCCGTGTTCGCAAAAAATTGAATCCGGCGTATTGTCTGTGTCTCGTTCAGGATCATATCCTGTGCGTTCAACTACAGCTTGTGTGTTATGACAGCTGTCATATCCCGCGAATTCAAGATACAGCTTTCCGTTTCCTCCTGTATAGGCGGCAACGGTGCTCTGATAATTATTTATAGTACTGACAGGGGCCTTTCCGCGCAGGATATAATCGGTTCCCTGCAATTCAGGTTCTTCGCAGCTTCCGTGCATCATGCGGATATCATTCATCGCCCTGCCAAGTGTATTGCCGGGAATTTGAAGTATATATGTATAATATGGCTCAAGAAGTATTGAATCAGCATTCATCAGTCCACATCGAAGCGCGCGCAGCGAGGCTTCTCTGAAATCTCCGCCTGAGGTGTGTTTTTTATGCGCTTTGCCGGCAACAAACGTAATTTTAATATCGGTTATTTTTGAACCAGTAAGCACTCCTGTATGATTGCCGCTCTGGAGTGCAGAAATTACCTGAGCTATGTACTGCGGTTCAATAGAATCAGGCGGGCATGTTGAATCGTATATAATTCCGCTTCCGCGCGGGAGCGGCGTCAGAATAAGATGGACTTCCGAATAATGGCGCAGAGGCTCATAATGACCGACGCCTTCGACCTCGTTTTGAATGGTTTCGCGGTAAACAACCTCATCAGGAATTATTTTTGTTTCAAGATTAAATCTGCTCATAATAAGTGATTGCAGAATTTCCGCCTGTACTGTACCCATAAGGAGGATACATATTGATTTTGCAGCTGAATTCCATTCAATATGAAGCTGCGGATCTTCTTCCTCAAGTCGTTTGAGGCGGTTCAGCTCCTCCGCCGGATCGCTTTCAGGCGGAAGCTTAATTTTGTATCTCATGACGGCTTCAAGCACCGGTTTTGATTTATTTATTTCTGATCCGAGTGTATCGCCGCACATTGTCTGAGACAGTCCGATTACAGCGCAGATATCGCCGGCGTGTACCTCGTTGACCGTTTCAAATCTGATACCTGAATATTTTCTTATTTGAAAGACTTTTTCCTCTTTTCCTCGCGACGAAACGCTGTCGCGTACAGCAAGTTTTCCACCAGTAACCTTTAAATGTGTTTCTCTTTTTCCGTCTGCGCTGTATGTGATTTTGTAAACTTTCGCGCAGAAAATATCAGGGTATTCGGAAGGGAGGGTATATCTGTCAAGCATACCTATAAATCTGTCGATGCCTGTCATTTTCAATCCTGAACCGAAGAAACAGGGGAATATTTTTCTTTGTCTTATTGCCTCGGCGACAGCCAAGTCTGAAATTATCCCGGTATTTATATAGTTGTCAAGAATATTTTCATCTCTAAGTGCAATACTGTCGTTTCTTTGACTTTCTGTACTGTCAGAAAAGCTGATGCAGCCGTCAGAAAGCTCGGACTGTAAAGATTCCATTATTTCTTTTTCTGTGTGAACGGAATAATCCATTTTGGTTATAAATATGAAAACTGGAATTTCATAATGCGCAAGCAGTTTCCAAAGTGTTCTTGTGTGAGGCTGAACGCCGCATGCACCGCTGATTACGAGAATAGAGTAATCCAGTATGGGCAGAATTCTTTCTGTTTCCGCAGAAAAATCGATATGACCGGGGGTGTCGATAAGATTTATTTCCTTGTCTCCGACCGTAAAGCTGCATTCACCTGAAAATATTGTAATTCCACGTTTTTTCTCAAGTTCATGCGAATCAAGAAGCGTATTGCCGCAATCTACCCGACCGGCTTTTCTCAGTTTACCGGACCGATATAGTATTGCTTCGGCAAGGGTTGTTTTTCCGGCATCAACATGTGCGGTTATGCCAATTGTTACTTTTTTCATTCTTATAACCATGCCTTTGAGCTAAAGGCTTGAAGTTTTTCTTCAGGCTTTAATAATTTAAGGTTGTCCATAGTAATTATATTTAATAAGTGGCAAAGCTGCGCCGTAAGGCGTTTCGATTGTGATTGTACCGGGACCGGAACAAGTGTGCGGAAACCGGCACTTATAGATGCGCGGACGCAGTTGAACGCAAATGCATTTTAATGCGAACGCTTTTGTACATGAACACTTTTGCACGTGAACGCTTTTGTACATGAACACTTTTGCACGTGAACGTTTTTCCGCACGAACACTTTTAATTGCGAACGTCTTTGAGTATGAAGACATTTACACGTGAACGTCTTACTATACGCAGGGAGTCTCTCTTTTAGTTATAAAAGAAGCGTTATTGTCGGAATTGTTATAAAGCATAAAACTGTGCTGACGAGAATGCATTTTGCCGCCATGTCTGGTTCGCTTTCATGCATTTCTGAAAGCGCGAGAGTAAAAGATGCGCATGGGGTTGCTGCAAGAATGGTGACCGCGGAACGGAATACAGAAGAAACAGGAAGAAGGGAAACCACGGCAAAGCAGAAGCAGGGAAATACCAACAGTTTCATAAGACATATAATATATACAATCGGTTTGCTGAAAACAGATTTAAGCTTTACAGAAGCGAGACGAATTCCAAGTATAAACATACAGAGAGGAGTTGAAATATCGGCGATCGTATTAATGGCGCCGATAAAAGTATCAGGCAGTATATTTTTTATACCAAAGACGTAAAAAGGGAGAGCGATTACAAATCCGAATATTGTCGGATTGAATAATGCACTTTTTACCGAAATATATTTTTTGTTATTTGTAAGACAGAATACTCCAACGGTGAATATAAGAATATTCATTGTTACCATATTTACGGCGCAGTAGCATGCTACCTCGGGATTGTCAGGAAGAAGAGCCCGTGTTATCGGCATGCCGAAAAATCCTACGTTTCCGAGAACTGATGCGATTGTAAGAAGTCTGTACTTGCTTTCAGAGTATTTGCGCCTGAGAATGAGATAAAGAATCAGCATAAATATGCTTTGGAGAAAAAAAGATACAATAAAAAATTTTAACATTTCAATGGTTTCCGATACGGAAAAATCCAGTGACATAAAAGCCGAAATTTCAAGAAAGGGGTTACAGATATAAATAAGAATTCCGGATAGAGTTTGCAGATGTGTTTCCGAAGCTTTATTCATTTTTCGAATGACAAACCCTAAAATCATGTAAAAAAGTGTGACGAGTACAATGGACAGCGATATACCAAACATTAATTATTACTCCGATTATATGTTAATGCATATAGTATAACAGTGTAAACAAAAAAAATCAAGTTAAAAAGTTTATGAATATCTTATGCTGAAGTTT
>CDYR01013908.1_pt1 | contig 13012 bp, 10 predicted proteins | sample 557691 | NCBI WGS metagenome assembly CDYR01 (sample SAMEA3182103, study PRJEB8094) | gut metagenome | biome: human; feature: gut; material: Stool; isolation source: human stools | place: Canada | collected 2013-02-19 | reverse complement strand
GCTAAGCAGGGGTATTTTTATATTGGAATCAAGGGGGTAGGATTATTTTAGCACAAGGGGGCAGAATCGCTTGGTTTTAGGGGGCAGCTTACACTGGATTTTCCAGCGGGTCTCAAAAGATAAAAATTACAAGATACAACCAAGTTGGTAAATATTTATTTTTCTCTTTTTCAGTAGCAAAAGCAGGATGTTATTACCCGAAAATCCTGCATTTCATATCTAAATCGTATAAAAACAAAAACTACCAAGTTGGTAGTTACTTGGTAGTTTTTATGTGGACTAAATATCTTTATTACAGTTCGTCCGATTCCATTCGCTTTAACAGTTGTTCGATTACTGATGTAAAAAAAGCAGTTCGATTTTTCTTTCTGCTTTTGAGAGTTAGATATGTTCGATAATAATCTCCTAAATCTATGTCAAAAGCTGCTTCAATAAAAGCCATGATTTCTTTTATTGTCACATTTCCATTATTGAGTGTTGCAATAGCAACAAGTCCATATCCAAACTCTACTGCATCTGATTTAGAGCCAGTCCATTTCAGATTAAAGTCAGAAAGTGCCGCCCGTATTTTAGATATTTGCATTTTCCTGTCTAACAATTGTAATTGTCTATTGAGATATATTCGTAGCATTTCATTCGACAAAATTTTAGCTACCTTGTAATCATATCCAGTAGAAAAGGCTGGGTCTTTATCTAAAAATGCGCTATCAACACACAACCTGAAATTCGCTTTATATCGAACAAAGTAATAAGAATCTAAGTGGGTTGCTTTCGAACGATAATATTGGTAGAAATCAAGATTTTGGTCAAAGAAATATTTCAAATTATCCAATTGGCAATGAAGATACTCTCGTTGTACATCATCACTGCCAATCGGACGTTTCATCTCAATTCTTGTTATTTTGTAAAAGTATAAATACCGACTAAGAATGTCAGGCTTTATATCTTTAAAGAAATGAATTTCTTCATCTTCGTTCTGAAATTCATATTTTACAGTCATGCTCCGCAAGTTATCGAATAAAGGTCGTATGACATCTATCATATGCAAAGCATCTTCAACGCAGACATTTTCATCAATGCCAAGCAACTCCATTTCTTCATTTATTCGATGCAATATTTCATTGATATAATCTTGCATGATTGAATTTCGTTATAATCAGAAATTTGCATTTCGGGGTGTACGTGGAAACGGAATAACATCCCGAATGTTTGTCATGCCTGTAATAAACAGCATCAACCGTTCAAAACCCAATCCAAAGCCTGAATGGGGAACAGTGCCAAATTTGCGTGATTCAAGATACCACCACAGTTTTTCGGTATTCATATTCAATTCTTTCATTCGCTGCAACAATTTTGTATAGTCGGCTTCCCGTTCAGAACCTCCTATGATTTCCCCAATTTTCGGAAATAATACATCCATTGCACGAACTGTTTTTCTATCTTCATTCTGTTTCATATAGAATGCTTTTATTTCTTTAGGATAATCTGTAACAATCACAGGGCGGCGAAAATATTCTTCCACCAAATGACGTTCATGTTCAGCACATAAATCAATTCCCGGTTTTACAGGGTAGTCAAACTGACGCCCGGATTCTTGTAAAATCTCTATAGCTTTAGAATAAGGCAAACGCATAAATTCATTATTTGCAACGAAATGTAATTTATCCATTAAACCATTATCTACGTTGTCATTTAAAAAAGCTAAATCACTTTCGCAATTTTCAAGTGCATAACGGATTAGATATTTCAAAAAGTCCTCTGCCAAATCCATATTGTCGTTAATATCATTAAAGGCAACTTCCGGTTCAATCATCCAAAATTCGGAAAGATGACGGAATGTATTTGAATTTTCTGCCCTAAAGGTCGGGCTAAAGGTGTAAATCGCCCCCAATGCTAACGCACCGAGCTCGCCCTCTAATTGTCCCGAAACTGTTAAATTGGCTGGGGAACCGAAAAAATCATCTTTTAATTCCGTTTTGACTTCAAAGAGTTCTCCTGCTCCCTCACTATCCGATGTTGTTATTATAGGAGTATTGAAATAGAAGAATCCTCTTTCATTGAAATAACGATGTATGGCAAAAGCCATATTATGGCGCATACGAAATATTGCACCAAAAGTATTTGTACGTAAGCGTAAATGAGCAATATTCCGCAAAAAATCTAACGAGTGTTCTTTCTTTTGTAAAGGATATTCCTGTGGGTCGGCAGTGCCATATAAAACTATATTTTGGGCTATTATTTCTCCATGCTGCTGATTTCCAGTAGATAGTACAAACATACCATCTACCCGAATGGCACTTCCGGTAGTTACCAATTTAAGAAAATCTTTTTTTATCTTTTCATGTTCAGCCACAATTTGCAGATTATGAACAGTTGAACCATCATTTATTGCAATGAAACTAATGTTTTTACTTTGTCTATGCGTTCGTACCCAGCCGTTTACACTTACATTAATATTATAAGTAGTTGTTTTCAATAAATCAATTATTCTTATTTTCATAAAGTCATAATATTATAGTTTACAATGCCATTTCATTAATAAATATGGTAAGGGAGTTATTCGAGAGGAACTGGTTATTTATGAATAAGTCATAATTCAACTCAATATGAATATTGTTATCACTAATTGTAGGATGGTAAGACAATGTTTTGATTTTTACATTGAGTTCTCCATCTGTATTAATATAATCAGATTCCGTACATTCTCCCTCTATGAAAGACATTTCAGAGAACAAACTCCCACTTCGGTATAAACAAACAGATTTATTACTGATTACCAATTTGTTTTCAATGATATGTCCACCTTTACATAGTTCTCGATATTCAACAATATGCAGACCATTAACAATAGAATATTTTCCAATAGCATTAGTCACTATCTCGTCAATATAATCAGCATATTGTTGAACACCTTTTACTATAACCCTAATATCTGCTTTCATTAGATAGATTTTATAAATGTGGCAGATTTTCACGATAGCTTCTCAAATAAGATTCGTCTTGCTCTGCTATTTGTTGTTTTAGAAAAGCAATCATTTTTTGTTTATCTGTTTTCAAATTGCCTCTAACCTGAATTAAGTTGGACGCCCCATCCGTTACAAATCGAGCATCAATTTTAAGATTTTCAATCAAAGTCTTCATTTCCTCCAACTTCTCAATTTCAGTTTCTTCTTTCCAGTTACCAACCTGTATTTCCTTATACAGTTCCGAAGTCGGATAAATTGTAAGCATTGAAGATTCAATTATTTGCGGATGAAGCTGGTTGAAGATTTCTGCTGTTACCTTTGCACCAATCTTGCCTTTTCCACTACCATAAATTCCTGTCAAATAAAAGAAGTTATAGGTAATATTTGCTTCTTCCAATTTCTTACATTGCTCAATGATGTCCTTTGATAGAAATCCCTTTCTCATGAAAATCAAAGATTCATCATATCCGGTTTCAACTCCGATTGTAATTCCATCATATCCGAGTTCTCGCAATTCTTTTAATTCTGTAACAGATTTAGGGGTAATGTCCGTAATTCGTGCAAAACACCCTATACTCTGATAAGCAGGGAAGTATTGATGTACCATTTTCGCAAGTGTTTTAAGCTTATTCACACTAAGCACAAATGGGTTTGCACCTGTGAAAAACACCCTTTGTGCGTGTCTATAATAATAACTTGCTTCCTTTAAATCCGATTTTACCTCTTCAATTGGTGATAGCCTAAATTTGAAAGGTAAATCTTCGTATAAAGTACAAAATTTGCAGGAATGGTGAGTACATCCAGCCGTTACTTGAATGAGCATTGAGTATGCTTCGTAAGGCGGTCGCCAAATAGTTCCAGTGTAGTGCATAATTCTTTTTTTATTAGTTAATAATGTATTGTTAAGATACCAAACAAATATACCAATGCGGTAAACATGATATATTAAGTATCTTTTTCGATTGCAAAGATATAAATACACTTAGTATAAAAAAAGAAGTTACTTAAACGTTAGATAGTTACAAAGAGGTAACTATTTTTGCGTATCAGATAGTTACGTGCGAAAAAAAATAAAAAAAGATGGGAATGGTATATTTATAGGGTGATGTAGAGAAGATTTATAAAAAGCACCCGGTGTCCCTCCGGGTGCTTCAACCACAAAAATTTCAATTATAAATCTATCTATAATGAAATTTTCTGTGGCAAATATAATGATTTCCATCTTATTTCTTCGGTTTGCCTTTCTTTTCAGGAAACACGAAAGTAACATTAAACTGTTCGTCAAAGGCAAGTGAAGCGTCAAAGACTTTGCCGTTCTTGCTTTTAAAGCCTTTGATTAGCCCGGTTTTCCCGGTAGTCACCAGTTCAGTAATCTGTTTGTCCATTAGCTGCTTGTCGCTCTTGTTGCGGAAGATGGTAACGGAACAATCCACATTGGAACATTTGGCGACTTTCGGATAGAAAAGGATGCGCCCTGTTTTACATTTCGAGCAGATACAACCATTACCCGAAGCGAAAGAAAGCTGAACGTCCAAAAGTTCAGCCGTGATTTGCCGTGCATATACTTCGATACCTTTGCGGAACGTGTCGGGGTTCATTTCCCCGCTTTCTATTTTGGCAAGCGTGTTTTCCCACATACCCGTCATTTCAACGTCTGCTATCTTCTTGTCCTGGATGATGTTGTAAACAGCAAGTCCCTTTTCGGTCGGGACAAGGTTCTTTTTCTCCCGGACGATATACTGGCGGGAAAACAGCGTCTCGATGATGGCTGCCCGTGTTGCGGGTGTGCCTATACCCGTATCTTTCATGCTGGCTTTCAGGTCGGTGTTTTCCAGTTCCTTACCCGCCGTTTCCATTGAAGAAAGCAAACTGCTTTCCGTGTGCAACGGCTTGGGCTTGGTCTGTTTCTCCAGTAATTCAATATCGGAAAGCGGTAAACTATCTCCGTCCTGCATGGCGGGCAAAGTGGTGTTATCTTCCCCGTCCTCTTTATCGCCGAATACGGCACGCCATCCGGCGAACTTGATTGTAGAGCCTTTGACCGTGAAAAGCGACCCTTCACATTCCAGCGTTACACTGGTAACGTCTTTGACGCATTTTTCAGAAAAGGCTTCCAACATCCGTCCGGCTATCAGTTCATAGATTGCCTGTTCGTCCGTTTCCAGTTTACCGGGCAGGTTTTCCGTTACTATCAGGGCGTGGTGGTCTGTTACCTTGCCATCGTTCACGGAACGGGAATTTAAGGCTTTGCCTTTCATCCCGGCGGCATACCCGGCAAAGCGGGCGTACTGTTCCAAATTAACAAGACGTTCCGGGATTTCCTCGAACACGTCCTGTGAGATATAACGGCTTCCGGTTCGGGGGTAGCTGATTAGTTTACCCTCGTATAACTTTTGTGCGATGGATAGGGTTTTGTCTGCGGAAAAATTCAGTTTCGTATTCGCTTCTTTTTGGAGCGTGGTTAAATCATAGAGCAAGGACGGTTCTTGGTTCACTTCCTTACGTTCTACGGTTTTCACCTGTACCGTTTCCGCTTCCTTTATCCTTTGCAGCGTGTCGATGGCGGGCTGCTGCATATCGTACTTTTCTGTGGATAGTGCCGTAAAAGTTACATTTTCCTTAGTTGTCTGTAATTTCAGTTGCCAATACTTTTGCGGGATAAAGTTCTTATTCTCTAAAAAGCGGGTACATATCATCGCCAACGTGGGCGACTGTACCCGTCCCAAAGAGAAAATACCTTGTCCGGCTGCCACGCTTAAAGCCTGTGTACCGTTAATTCCTATCAAATAATCCGCTTCGCTGCGTGCCTGTGCCGAAAGGAAAAGGTTATCATACAGGCTGCCGGCTTTCAGGTTTTGCAATCCCTCACGGATTGACTTGTCTGTAAGGCTGCTTATCCATAAACGGACAAAGGGCTTGTTGCATCCGATATACTGGTAGATGTACCTGAATATAAGTTCTCCCTCTCTCCCTGCATCGGTGGCGACAATTATCTTATCCGACTGGTCGAATACGTCTTTGATTACCTTTAGTTGTTTCAATGCGCCGGGGTCAGCCTTGTACCCTTTTTCCGCTTTCACTTGTCGGGGTGTAAGTTGAAAACTATCCGGGATAATAGGCAGACTTTCCCGGCGGAAACTCTGTATGCCGTAGGCTTCCGGCATTGCCAAACCGACAAGATGGCCGAACGCCCAGGTAACGAGATACCCGTTACCTGAAAGATAGCCATCCTGTTTTTCATTCGCTCCTAAAATACGGGCAATGTCCCTTGCCACACTTGGCTTCTCTCCGATTACTGCAATCATTCTAATTTTGATTTTAATTGTTCCACTTCTTTTTGTCTTAGGATTTTTCGGTCATAGTAGATGTGGTAGCCATCTATATAATATTGTCGGTTCTGCTCGTCTATGGCTTTCCAGTCTGTTTTGTAACAGACAAGGGTAAACAGGGAGAAACCGACAACCGGAATAAGGATTAACACCGTTATCATCTTTTGCGTCCCCTGCTCTGTTTGGGTTTGTCCGTCTGCTCCTGCTTCTCCTTTTTATCCTGCTTGGTCTTTTGTTTTTCAGTGGGCTTGTCCTGACCCTTTTTCAAGGGTTCTTTCACTTTCTTGGTAGCTTCGTTGGTCTTGCCCTCCGAATTGACCGCTACCTGTGTGCGGTTCTTGCTTGCCGGAGTAATTTCTTTCACGGCGGAACGGTCAAAGCTGGGATTGTCACTGTAAAAGCCTAACTTCTTCTTATCATGGTTCACCTGAATATAAGCATCATATTCGCCCCCCCGCTTGTCTTTCAGCCCGGCAACAAAGATGGTTTTGTCATTGACTAAATTCTGCTGTTGCTGGCGGGATAGCTCTATTCCTGAAATGCTTTTGGGAATGGTTACACCGTCACTGGTGACAAGGCTGTTTTGCTGTTCCTGTTTCTGCCGTTGCTCCTGTGACTGTTTGGCATTGGGATAGATAAATTCCAGACTTTTTTTGTCCGCATTGATCTGAACAGTTGCGGAAAAGGGATTTTTACGGTTGGAAATCATATTTTCAAGGAATACCCCTTTCCCTTCCCGTAAGGCTTGCTGTTGTTCCTTACTAAGTTTGACACCCTTTATTTTATCTGGTATTTGGACGCTGCTTGCACGCATGGAAACAAGTTCATTTGTCACCTTATCCACGCTGACGAAAGAGGGTATAATTTCTCCCGTGATATAGTTTTTCAGGTTCACTATCCGTCCCATATTGCCAGTTTCAAGAAGATTAGCTTTGTCCTCTTTGGAAAATTCATGCCCGAAGAACGGGCGTTCAAGTTCCGGCTTTTGTCGGATGCCGTGTATAGCCAAAACTACATTTCCCTCTTTGTCGTGCCGGAAAGATAGGCGTGCGTCCATCTTCATAATGGCGGAATTGTAGTTTCCCGAAATGGTGAACGCTCCGGATGACTTATAGCCCCTTAACATGGGTTCTAAAGCCTTTGCCTTTTCAAGCTGTTCTTTGGATAGTCCGAAGTTTTTCAGGGCTTCCCAATCCACTTTATCCGGGTCAATCACATACTTGCTTTTGTCAGGTTGCTGCGGTGCTTGTGCCGTTGCTCCCGTTTCTTTGGCTGGCTGCTGTGGTTGTTGGGTTTGGGTTTCCTGCTGTTCTTTCTTTGCTTCCTGCTTCACGGTTTCAGGTGTTACCCGGTAACGCTCTATGCCCGCTTCGTTTTCAGGTGTCGGATGATTGAAGTTATCCCTGATTATCGGCTCGATTTTGGGAAGTTCAATCTTAGGAATTTTGAAGAAGTTAAAACGGGTCGGGTTCTTCAACTGGTTCATCATGTTGGAAAAGAAATTGGAAAAGAAATCACCGTGACGGTCGAATTTCAGTAGTTCGCTGTTGTTCTCCGGCGGTACGGTTTGAAGCTCTCCGTTTTCATCCACGCCTTTTACTGCGCTGATTGTCTTTTTCTCCTTATCCAGTACAAGAAGAATATCCATCATCTGCTCGTCAGTGGTGGACTGGTTGGCTGTATTTACATCCATAACTTTTTGAATTTTAGTGAGTAAATAAAAATTTCGGAAGTAAAAGTAAGGATGAAATAGAATATATTTAAGGATTTGGAAATAGGTGGCTTCATTTGTCCTCGTTTGGCTTCACTTGTCCGCAGGCAAACAAATAAATATTGCAATCATTGAAAAAGAGGTTAAAGTTCATTGCTCACTATTGTAGCTTTTTGACTAATAGCTAAAACCCCAATAATTTTTTTAATCAGAGATTAAGAAAGAAGTATCTTTTTAAATCACCAATTGTTTTGTACCATAAAATTATTACAAAAGGAATATTACTATAACATCTTATCATATATTCTAAGCCTAATAAAATGAAAAAATGGCTGCCCAAAGAAACTGGACAGCCGTCAAAATTAAAACTATTTCTCTTTTGTCACTCCTTTAAAAGGAGTACCATCTGATTTAACATCCATAAATTTTCCTGTTTCGGAATTTCGTTTAACCCAATTACCTGTTTTAGGATTAAAGGTTTGAGTTCTTCCTCTTACAGCCCCATTACGATGTCCATCGCCAACTTTACCATTTCGTGCCATAAAATTTCTTTTTTAAATGACTAACTATATTCTCATTAATAACGGGTAATGAGTTTTCCCGATAGGACGAACCAATATTGAAATATATTGCAATCTGTTCGTTTTATTGAAAACATGACTATATTTGCAGTAATATTGGATTTTCAATAAAGTAGGAATGGCAAGGGTAACCAGCCCTGTAATACTCCTATAGTTTTAACATTCCTATGATAAAGCCTTAAAAGTTACCCGCTTTTGAGGCTTATTGTTTTTTCTTGGTTTATTAGCTATTTAATCTGATTCGTACTTCTTCTTTAACTTTCACATTGCTATGTATAAAACTAAAATTATCAAGCAATTGAGTAACTTCATTGTATATATTACCTTTCTTTTTGGTATCTTTGATGGTTATTACAAGACAAAAGTCTTGGCTTGGTGTTCTATCTTCCATCTCACATTTTTCTTCTGTAAAATGACGATACAATCCTTCCATCTTTAAATACCAATTTTTAGGTGCTTTTAGAAATTTCTCCTTATTAGCAGGCGTAAATTCATCAAAATTTACACTCCATTTTTTGACTGGCTGGAATTTATCACCATAAGCAACCAGCATTCGTTCAGTTGCAAAAGGAGAAGTGATGTCCTTGGATGCTTTTTTGCTATAATTTGCCATTGCTAAAACATTTTGCCTTCCGTCCGCACCAATAGGATTCTTAACAGTTCGCTTTGTAGTATCACGTTCTATCTTTTCATCATATGTGCCAAGCATAACATCTATATTAGACTGACAATATTCTGCACCTTGTGAAACCTCCAGAATAGGCGATGTAACTAATGTAACTGTAACTTCTCCATAAAAATAGCCTTCATCATCCACCATGCTTTGAGGAAATGGAAAATCAAGTATATCAATAAAATGTCCTCTTTCTAATGTATCTTGAAGTATAAGTGTTATTTCATTAGGTTCATTAAAAAGAATATCTTTAACATTAGAAGGAAGTCCAAATCCTGTATATTTAATTTTATCAGCTATCTGCATTTTCATCTCCTCCGGATATTTTGCAGAGTGTATAATTAAAGCTTTTAATAAGTTTGGATTAAAAGATTCATTTAGCATCGCATCAAGTCCAGAAGTTATTGCAGCTATTCTGGGCGTTGAAAAACTTGTACCAACATTCCCAACTACTTGACCTGAAACCGAAAATGATTTAACAGGGTTTGTTGTAATATTATTGAAACTATCTAATCCCACGTTACCTCCAAAATGAACTACATCTGGTTTTATTAAATGTGAAGGACCACGTCCAATTCTTGAAAAAGGAGACGGATTATTTTTTTCTGCAATATCAGTATTATTTTTATCATGTGCTAAAGAACCTACAACCAAACCTCTTACAGTATCTGCTGATTTTGCTATTCGTTCAACCGGAGCATTCAATTTAAAATTAGTACAATTACCTGCTGATTTACAAATAAGAACATTGTTTTGTTCTTGTATTTCATCTAATGCCTTGGCAAAATCAGAGAACTCATATAAATCAGCTTCCCTATTAGTTCCTAAAGAAAGATTCCATACTTTTACATCAGGATTTCTACTGACAGCATCCCATATTTGAAATATCAATTCATCTTCAGTTATACTTTGTTTTGAAGTATCTGGCATTACAATAGCTTCCAATAACCTACACCCATCAAATCCAGTATAATTTTCCCCCTCTAATTCATCTCCATATAATAATACTCCTGCAACAAAAGTTCCATGACTTTTATTTACATCTTCTTTAGAATAGTATGTAATGCTTTCGTCACATAGCCAAGGCTTTAAATGATCTATATCTGCAATTCCTGTATCCAATATTCCTACTACCGGATATTCAATACCAGCTTTAGGATATTTTACAGGTATATTATTCTTTTCAGAAACAGAATCCATAGTAATATCATAAGTTGGCATCTCTGATATTAATTGAATACCATCAAATTCTTTTATTTCATTAAATGCGTCTATAGTGATACCATCTATTCGGTAAATATTCAGTTCTCCAGAATAAGGAACACTTTTATAATTTAACTTATGCTCTTTACAATACTTTTCAAATTCTTTAATTAAGACACTATTCAAAGAATTGTCATAGTAGTTAAATAGTTTGACTTTCAATATTGTTCCGGCAGTAGGTGTTACATTAACTTGAGGTTTAAACTCTTCAATGTTAATTATAGCAGAAATGCCTATGATAACAGAAGGAGTAGGATGGCTCATTTCTGCATATGCTATTTTATCAGAAATTCTTCGCAAATCATCTTTGTTATCTATTTTAACCAAAACCTCATCTTCACCACTTACTCCAATCGTATTTAACTTACCTACATTAAATAGGTTTGCAACTTCTCTGCGATAAGTTTTAGCTAAGGCATCAGAATTCATCTTTAATTTTACAACAGAAGGAACGTAGTTATTACGTCTCACTTTTCTTGACAAAGATTCTGCAACTTCATTTAACACTTGTCTAAAATGTATTGATTTCTCACATACAGTTTCAGGATTGACCCATTTAGGTGGTTTATTGCTACTACCACCTTCCGTATCTAATTCGTCTTTTTGTCTTTTTTGAAAGAACTTAATAGGAAGATTTTTTGCCATAACTATGATTGTTTATTTAAATAATTGCGAACCTGTCTAAGAGAAATCCCCATCCTATCAGCAATAGCCGCTTGGGGAACTCCATTGTCATTCAAATATTCTACTAACCCGTCAACAGTAAGATTACCTCTATTGTTAAACTCAAACAATTCAATCAGAACATCTTCATATTGGAGAATATCTCTATTGCTTATAACAATTTTAGCTTTTGCATTATTGATGATTGTTTTTATATCAGATGGCGACTTACCAATAAGTAATTTAGCTATTTTATCGCATTTTTTTTCATCAGTCGTAAAATCCGTATTAAAATCATCTACAAAAGTTTTTAATAGTCTAACTAATTCTTCATCTTGAGGAACACCTATTTCTATAACCGTATTAAATCTTCTCCAAATTGCTTTATCTAACAATTCTGGATGATTAGTAGCTGCGATAAGAATATTCTGTTTTGCAAAAGAATCTATATTTTGCAAGAGGCTATTTATTACTCTTTTTAATTCTCCTAATTCATATTGGTCATCCCTTGCTTTCGCAATAGCATCAAATTCATCCAAAAATAAAATACAAGGTTTATTATCAGCAAAGTCAAAAATTTTTCTAATATTCTTGGCTGTATTCCCTAATAAGGAAGACACAATGGCATCAAACCTTGCAACAACTAAGGGCAATCCTGTTTTTTCAGATATATATTTAGCAATAGTTGTTTTTCCACATCCCGGACTCCCATAAAGAAGTAGTGAATTTGACGTTTCTACTCCTTTTTGAATTAACTGACTTTGGTGTTTTACAACATTAATAAAGTCTGCTATTTTATTATCTATCAATTTTGGTAGAACAATTGGCGTACTATCAACCGAGGGGACTGATACATCTACAATACTCAATCGGCTTTCTTGATCAACAGGCGTTGTTAGCAATTCATCCATAGTAATGGTCGTAGCCATTCTATTTTCTATTGCTTTCATAATCATTTTAGACATCCTGCTATCTCCATCCTTGCCCATTTTTTCGGCAAGTAACTTGGAATAGCTATAGACTTTTTTCGTGTCTTTAGCTAATCCCCCTTCTATTATTCTTAATATTTCTGTGTACATAATCCATTAAAATCAATTATGTGGCAAATATAGCATTTTTCGTAATACAAAACAAGTATATTGATATAAATATATCAAATATCGTAAATAAAAACACGATTATCGATACAATAACACCAACATAACGATATAAGCTACTATTCCTTTATTAAATATTGCAATTCAGGGTCGTTCTTTATCCGTTCCATTTCATCCGTGACAATCTGCTGGACTTCCTGCTTGACCCGGTTGTAATTCGCCTGTATTTCTTCCTGCATTCGGTCGTTCCCGTCCTCGTCCCTGAAATCTATAATTTGGGGCAGCTTCTTGTAATTGGCTGTTTCCCGTTTCACCTTATCATTATCCACCACAATTTCCGCATGGAATATTTTCTGTTCTATCCTTTCATCGAAATTGTCACTGACCGCACCCACAAACATACCCTGCGTTAAGTTGGATATTTTGCTGGGTGGTATCAGGCTATCCATCTGCGTACTGATAGAGGTTGATTTGTCATTTCGGTTGATAGTCATGCTTTGGCGTTTTTGCAGTACCTTTCCGAAACGGTCTGAAAGCGTTTTTGCCGTTTCTGAAACCACCTGACCGCTAAAAATATTACCTACTGTATTTTCGATTACTTTGCTTTCCTTGTCCCCTGGAAAATCCAGTGTAAGCTGCCCCCTAAAACCAAGCGATTCTGCCCCCTTGTGCTAAAATAATCCTACCCCCTTGATTCCAATATAAAAATACCCCTGCTTAGCAATGCCC
>CDYR01010152.1_pt1 | contig 13063 bp, 9 predicted proteins | sample 557691 | NCBI WGS metagenome assembly CDYR01 (sample SAMEA3182103, study PRJEB8094) | gut metagenome | biome: human; feature: gut; material: Stool; isolation source: human stools | place: Canada | collected 2013-02-19 | reverse complement strand
GGGGCCGGGCATGCCCGGCCCGCAGCCTTGCACAAGCAGCCCATTCACGGGCAGTCACGTCAACCCCCGGGCCGGGCATGCCCGGCCCCTACGCTGCCGCTGCTTTTCACTCCTCCATCCACCGCGCCAGAAACTCTGCGGCGGTGGCGGCGGCGCGGACGGTCTCGGCGTTGGGCGCGGCCTCGCGCAGGGTGCCGTGCAGCAGCACGCCGCCTTCAATGTCACCGTGTACCAGGATCGGCGCGGCGCACAGCAGGTACCGGCTGCCCAGCGGCTCCCGCTCCGCGGCGGACGCCGGGGCCGTGTAGAGCTTGCGCCGGGTCAGCAGCGGCTCGATCTCGGGCGGGAGCGGTGCGCCGAGCAGCTCGCCCTTGCCCGCTCCGGCTGCGGCGACGATATGCTCCCGGTCACAGACGGCCACGGCGCAGCGCAGCCGCCGGGCCAGCACGTCCGCATAGACGGCGGCAGGCTCGCCAAGCTCGGCCAGCGGCGAATACTTTTTAAATATGACCTCGCCGTTGCCGTCCGTGTAAATTTCGAGTGAATCTCCGGTGCGGATGCGCTGTGTTTTCCGAATCTCCTTCGGGATGACCACCCGGCCCAATTCGTCGATACGGCGCACGATTCCGGTTTCTCTCATACAAAATCCCCCCTGGTTTTTTCTGGTAGTATCTGCGGGGGTGCCTATAAATATGTAAGGAGTTTGGTTATGGAGCTATTGCAGACAACGCTTTGCTATCTCGAAAAGGACGGTGCGTACCTGATGCTGCACCGCGTCAAAAAGAAAAACGACGTCAACCACGACAAGTGGGTCGGCGTCGGCGGCAAGTTTGAACCGGGTGAGGACGCGCTGGCCTGCGCCCTGCGCGAGGTGCGCGAGGAGACCGGCCTGACGATGCACGCGCCGGTTTACCGCGGCATCGTGGATTTTTTCTGTGACCCATGGCCCGCCGAGCGGATGCACCTGTACACCTGCACGGAATTTTCCGGCGTGATGACCGACTGCGACGAGGGGTGCTTAGAGTGGGTGGACAAGGCCGCCGTGCAGGATCTTCCGATCTGGCAGGGGGACAAGATATTTTTCAAGCTGCTGGCGGAGGACGCACCGTTTTTCCATTTAGAGCTGACCTATGACGGGGATGTGCTGGTAAAGGCGGTGCTGGATGGGGTAAGTATGCTGTAACGGCAAACACGGAGCGGTCAAGACCGCTCCCTACTATGCCCCTTGAAAATAGGATTTGTAGGGAGGGGGTCTTGACCCCTCCGGGCCGCTTGCGGCTGCGCAAAGCCCCGCGGGTCGTCGGGGACGCCGGCCCCTACCGTGCGGCAAAAAAAGAGCGTGTGCTTTTCTGTGCACACGCTCTTTTCTTATGTCTCAATACGTCGTGATCGTCGTCCCAACGAAATAATGCGTCAGAATATCCTGATAGCCCCAGCCGTTGCGGGCGTAGCCGATGGCGCCCCACTGGCTCATGCCGCAGCCGTGGCCGTAGCCGTAGACATCAAAGATAAAGCAGTCCAGATCGGCGTTGTAGCTGACCGTGAAGCACTGGCTGCGCAGGCTGCGCCCGTCAACGCTCTGGCGGGCCAGCAGATTCTCGCGGAACCAGCGCCCGCTGACGGTGCCGACGCCCGCGTCCGGGCCGACCTGGATCTTGGCGACCCAGCCGTACTGGTTGGCGGACTGGACCGTGAACCAGCTGTTGGGGTCCACGCCGGACAGGTCAATGTCCATCACATCGCGGATGCGGTCCTGCAGCGTCTGGCGGGAGAAGCGGGCCGTGCCGCTGGAATTGCCGTTCGTGTTCCAGTGGCTGGACACGCTCTGGTCATACGGGCTGTCCACGGCCTGCAGCCAGGCGCGGTCATTGCCCCAGACCTCGGCAGCGGAGGCCGTGCCGGTGCTGGCCGACGCAAAGTACGGCGTGAAGCAGACCTGCCCGTTGTAGGTAACCAGCACATGGGCGACCTCCTGCGCGGCGGCCAGCGCGGCAGCGCCCGGCTCGGCACCCAACACCGACGGGTAGCCCGACTGGCTGATGATCCAGCAGTGGGTCGCCACGCACTGAGCCTTGTAGGCTTCGGCGGGGGCGTTGGGGCCCAGCTCGTTCTCGGCCACCATGGCCAGGCACTGCACCAGATCCATCGTCTGGGCCGTGCCGTTCATCGTCACGTTGATGGTCTCCCCTGTGCCGCTGTTGTCGGGCTGAGGAGCCTCGGTGGGGGCGGCTGTCGGCTCGGGCGTCGTCTCACCGGAGACGGCGGAATCCGCCGGGGGCTCGGTGGGCGCAGGCGTGGCGCTGGTCTTGATCTGATCCACCGTCACGGTCTGCTCGGGCAGACTGCCCTCGGCGCCCTTGTTCAGGTCGGCCTCCGCGGCGGAGGTCGAGCCGGCCACGTCGGTCAGGCCCGCCAGCAGCTTGTCGGTGCTGGCCAGCAGGCTGTCCGTGATGGCCTGCAGGTCGTCCGCGCGCTGTGCCAGGTCCGCCGTGTCCGCGGCGGTGTCGCTGCCCGTGCCGCCGTTCTTGCGGGCGGCCTGGGCGGCGGTGCTCTGCTGGGCGTAGCGGTCCACACTGGCCTGCACCAGCGTGCTGACTGTCGGCATCGGCTGGCCCTTGCGCTCATACTGGGCCGCCGTCAGCAGCGGCTCCTCCGCTGCCGCGATGGCCGAGGTGTTTAAAAGCTCTGCCTCTCCCTCGCGGATCAGCCGCCCCGTGATGCAGAGCAGCACGCCACTCTCGTCACTGTGGGTCGTCACGGTCAGGAAGCGGGAGTCGTCACCCACGTCAACGCCGGTGTCAAACAGGCTGCGGGCCTGAATACCCGCGACGAAGGTCAGGTAGTCGTAATAGCTCGACAGGTCGGTGCTGCCGTACAGGTCAAATGCGCCCGCGCCCTGTTCGGACGGGTCAAAATAGTAGACCGCGATGGCCTTGAAGCGGTAGACACCGCCCGCCGTGTACAGCGTGAAGCCGCTGTTCTGCTTGAGCGTATCCTCGTCAGCCAGCGCCTTGTAGTCGCTGCCCGTGCATTCCACCACGGTGTTGCCGGGGGTGGCGGCGTCCAGTGCGCTGGGCGTGGCAAAGCGGACGATGGACGGTGCCTCGCCGCTCTCGGGCGTTTCCGGGTCGGGCGTGTCGGCGGCGTAAACCAGCGCGCCGTTCAGCCCGGGCCAGCCCAGATAGCCGACGACGCCGGGGCGGCGCTCCAGCGCCTTGCCCAGGTAGCTCTCGGCGGTCGTATCGTAGAGCGTCGTGCCGTAGCTTTTGGCCGCGGGGCGTGCGCCCAGATCACAGCGCAGGAACAGCCACAGCGCCCCGCCGCCCAGCACAAGCACCAGTGTCAGCACGACAAGCCCCAGAATAACGGTGCGTCTGCGGCGGCGCTCGCTCTTTTCAATGATCTCAAGGCTGCGGTTCTTGATGCTGGGCTGCACCGGCTCGCTCTCAGGCTTTTCTGCCTTGCGGCGGCGCTTTTTGTCGGTTTTCCGCGCGGTCTTTTCTGCGGCGGCCTCCTCAACGGCGCTGGCGTCAAACAGCTGGGTCGCAGCGCGGGTAAAGTCCTCTACGCTGGCGCTCTTGCCCGCGGCCTCGGCGGCGTCATCGGCAGCCTGCGCGGCGGCGATGGCGGCGGGGTCAAGATCCGCGGAGAAGTCGGGGATGTCATCGTCCAGCACCGACGGTGCGGGGGCACGGCCCTGCGGGACGTCGGGCAGAGGTGCTTCGTCCGCCGGGGCGGGCGGCTCCACGGGCCGGGCACGGCGGATGCGGGCGTGCCGCGGCGCTTCCGGTCCGGACGTCCGGGCCGGCTCCGGGGCCGCTGCCTGCGCGTCCGCGTCCGTTTCAAAGCGGATGACGCCTGTCGGCTCGGAGACCTCGGGCGGCGTCGCGGCGGCGTCGCGGCGGTGCAGCGTGCGGTGCGGGGCCGCGGGGTCGGGCGCGGCAGACTGCTCCGGCTGCGGGAAGCTCGGCGGGCTGACCGGCGCGGGCCGGTCAAAATCGAGCATCGGCTCAAAATCGGCGGTATGGTCGGCGTCCCGCGTGGGCGGCGTGCGGCGGCGCAGCGAGAACCGCACCGTGTTGCCGCGGCTCCGGGCGGCCTCCGACACAACGAGCAGCGGCCGGTCATGGCCGGGGCGGAACGTGATGCAGGAATCTGTCAGCTGCAGGCCGAACAAACGGCGGCGCAGCAGGTCCAGGATCTGGTTGCCGATGAAGGTATCGTTCATATCGGGCGGCAGGGCGCAGGCCACCGCGCCGCGGCGGTCACACACCAGCACAAAGGGGCACTGCCCGACGCTGGCGGGCATGTAGGCGGCAGCGTAATCCGCGCCCGTGACCTGCAGCGCGGCCAGCGCACGGCCCGCTGCGGCCTGCACAATGTCGCCGGGGAAGCGCCGGAGCAGCTGCTCCGGCACGGTGATGCGGCGGGATTTCTGCGGGTCGGCGTAGCTCTCGGTGCCAAAGTCAAAGACGGCCTCGCTGTGGGGCAGCGGCTGCAAAAGGCTGCCCAGCAGGCGGCCCGTCGGCTCGTCCACGGCAACCAGCAGTTTGCGTTTTTCCAGCAGAGCGTCCAGCGTGGCCTGGGCCAGGCTGGTCTCCCCCTCGGCAAAGACATCGTCGCCGAATTTGGCGCGCAGCCGCGCGGCCCATTTATCGCAGTATTGCTCCGCCATGGCGCGGTTGGGGGCGCTGACCTGCACACAGATGGCAAACTCGCCGTCCCGTTCCAGCAGACGCAGGCCGGGGCAGCCATCATCCCGGATGCCCCGCAGCACGGAGGATACCTCCGCGCCCGTGGGCCCGAAAACACGCAGGATTTTCAGTTGAGTGTTGACCATGGTGGAACCTTTCTTTGTTTGGAAATGTTGCCGAGCTTGTCCGTAGGGGCGGATTCCATATCCGCCCGGGGAAGCTTTCTACAGCCGCAAACGGGCCGGGCGCATATAGAATGCGCCCCTACGGTTTTGCTGCCGTGTGTCGAAAAGCATTGACTTTGCCCTATAGAGAATGTAGGGGCGGACATTGTCCGCCCGCCGACTTGGCGCTGCAGCGCCTTTGTGGGAAAGCCTCTCACAAGGCAAACGGGCACGGGCGAGCAGTGCTCGCCCCTACAATGCACTTTTTCGACAGTCCAGCCTTCGCTTGGGGCTTTATATATCCAGTTCTCTGTCCGCCGTCTCCGGCGTGAAACGCACGCTGTCCGGTACATCGAGGCCCAGCGCCATGCGGCGGAGCATATCCAGCGCGTACAGGGCGGCACGGGTGCGGATGATCTGGCGGTCCTGATAGCCGCCCAGGGTCAGGCGCATTAAATACCCCGTGTCCGTGCGGGTGTCGGCACCAGCCAGATAGACCGTACCCACCGGCTTGCCGGGCAGTGCGCCGCCGGGTCCGGCCAGTCCCGTGATGCCCACGGCCAGCTCTGCACCGGATTCCCGGGCAGCGCCAAAGGCCATGGCTGCGGCCACGGGGCCGGACACCACGTTGTACTTTTCAATGACAGCCGCATCCACACCCAGCAGCTTTTGCTTGGCGGCCTCGGCGTAGGTGACAAAGCCGTAGCCGAACACCTCGCTGGAGCCGGGCACGTTCGTCAGCCGCTCGGCGATCATGCCGCCGGTGCAGCTCTCCGCCGCAGCGGCGTGCAAGCCGTGCTCCCGCAAAGCGCGTACCACCGTGTATTCCAGCGCGGGCACGTCCACATCGTAGGCGGCTGTGCCGAGAATCTCTTTAAACTCCGCAATGCGGGCATTGCAGGCGGCCTCGGCAGCCTGCTCGGTGGCCTCGCGGGCCGTCACGCGGATCTCGCACTCGCCGGTCTTGCAGTAGATGGCGGCGGTGGGGTTCGCGGCCTCAAACAGCGGCGCGACCTTGCTGGCAATGGCGCTCTCGCCGCCCAGCACCCGCAGCGTGCGGCTGTGGATCGTACAGTTTTGCCGTTTCAGCAGAATCGGGCGGACCTGCTCGGCCCACATGGCCTTCATCTCCCGCGGGACGCCGGGCATCAGCGCGGCGCAGTGGCCGTCGGCGTCCTCAAACCACGCGCCGGGGGCCGTGCCGTGGTCATTGATGAGCTTGTGGCCCACCGTCGGGCACATGGCCTGCTTGCGGTTGTTCGGCGTGGGGCGTCTGTTTGTCCGGGCGAAAAAGTCGATGATCTTCTGCCACTCGCCCTCGTCAAAGGCCAGCGTATCGCCAAACGCCTCGGCCACGGTCTCCTTCGTCAAATCGTCCTCGGTGGGGCCGAGACCGCCCGAAAAGACGAGCAGGTCGCTGCGGCTTTTCGCCTGCAAAACCAGCTCCTTCAGGCGGGCGGGGTTATCGCCGATGACATGCTGGTGCATCACGCTGATACCCAGTTCGGCCAGCTCGCGGCTTAAAAACTGCGCGTTGGTGTTCAGGATGTCGCCCAGCAGAAGCTCCGTGCCTACGCAGATAATTTCAGCAGTCACAGCAGCTCGTCATCTCCCATGCGGATATAGATTTTCTCGACGTTCTCGGCGGCCTCGGCTTCCAGCGCGGCCAGGCCGGGCATAGCGGCCTCGGCGGCCAGGATCTCCTCCAGCGTCGGGTTCGTCTTGGGGTGCGGCGGGGTAAAGATCGTGCAGCAGTCCTCATACGGCTCGATGGACGTCTCAAATGTACCGATCTTACGCGAAATATTGATGATCTCGATCTTGTCCATGCCGATGCAGGGGCGCAGCACGGGCAGGTCCTGTGCCTGGTCTGTGCAGGCCAGAGCGGCCATGGTCTGGCTGGCGACCTGAGCCAGGCTCTCGCCGGTGATGAGGGCCTGCAGCTCGAGCTTTTTCGCCACCTGATTGGCAATGCGCAGCATGCTGCGGCGCATCAGAACCGTGAACAGCACGTCGGGCGCGTTGTCACGGATATACTCCTGCGGCTTCGTGTAGGGCACGACGAACAGCGTGCAGTTGCCGGTGTACTCGACCAGCTCGCGAGCCAGGTCGCGCACTTTCAGCTTGGCGCGCAGGCTCGTGTACGGCGGGCTGGCAAAGTGGATGTGGTGCAGCGCCAAACCGCGGCGGGCCATGCACCACGCGGCGACGGGGCTGTCGATGCCGCCGGACAGCAGGTTCAGCGCGCGCCCGCTCGTGCCGACGGGCAGACCGCCCGCGGCCTCGACCTTGGGGCCGTGGACATAGGCGGCGTAGTCGCGAATTTCCACCATGATCTCCAGCTGCGGGTTATGCACGTCGACGCGCAGATGATGGTGCTTGTCCAGCAGATAGGCACCCAGCTCGCGGCAGATCTCGGGGCTCTTCATCGGGTAAGTCTTGTCGGCGCGCTTAGCCTCGACCTTGAAGGTGCGGATGCCGCGCAGCGTCTCGCCGAGATACGCCTCGGCGGTCTCGCATATTGCGGCAAAGTCCTTCGGGCACTCGACGGCGCGGCTCAGCTTCACGATGCCGAACACATGGGACACGCGGCGGAACGCCTCGTCCATGTCGAGGCCGTCCTCCTTCGGCTCGATGAAAACGGTGCTCTGGGCCTGATAGACCTTGAACTTGCCCAGCGGCTCCAGCCGCCAGCGGATCGTCTTGGCCAGCCGCGCCTCAAACTTGCCGCGGTTCAGGCCCTTCAGCGTCATTTCGCCCTGATAGGCGAGGATGAGTTCTTTCATAAAATGGTTCCTTTCAAAATGGATGTGCCGCAGTAGGGGCCGGGCATGCCCGGCCCGCAGCTTTACGGCAAACACGCTGTAACGGGAAGGCTGCGGGCGGGACATGTCCCGCCCCTACTGCCTGCGGCGGGGTGAGGGCACCCCGCCCTACGATTTGCTCGAAAAGGGGTACGTAGGGCGGCCTGCCCTCAGGCCGCCGTCGGCAGCCGTTCAAATATGCTGCAATTCCTGTAATCCATCCCGCAGCCCCGCCAGCAGCGCGTCCACATCCTCGGCGGTGTTATCGGCGCAGAAGCTCACGCGCAGGGCGGTGCGGACGGTCAGGTCGGCGCAGCCCATGGCCAGCAGGGTGTGGCTCGGCTCGCCCTTGTCGCAGGCAGAGCCGCCCGAGACATAAACCGCGCGGGTGTTCAGGTAGTTGATGAAGGTCTGGCTGTTGATGCAGCCGGTGGAGAAATTCACGATCTCCCCCACCGCGTCATCGGGCGAATTGAGCGTGATGCCGTCCAATTCTTCAAGCCCCGCGCGCAGCTGCCGATTCAGCACGGCAATGTGTGCAATGCGGGGGCGCAGCTTCTGCTGGCCCTGCGCGGCGGCCACGCCGAGACCCACAATGTAGGGCGTGTTCTCGGTGCCGGGGCGCAGGCCGCGCTCCTGATGGCCGCCGAGATAGGGCGGTTTGAGCGTCTGGCGCTGGCTGTCCCGGATGAACAGTGCGCCGACGCCCTTGGGCGCGTGGACCTTGTGGCCGGAGACGGAGAGCGTATCGACCTCGCGCCATTTCTGCAGGTCGATGGGCATGCGCAGCCACGCCTGCACGGCGTCCACATGGAAGTGGGTGCGGCTGTTGCGCGCCTTGATGCCCTTGCCCAGCGCCGCGATGTCCTGCACGGCGCCGGTCTCGTTGTTGACGGCCATGCAGGCGGCCAGCACCGTGTTTTTGTCGATCTCGGCCAGGAATTTCTGCGTGTCAATGCGTCCGTCCGCCCCGGGCATGACCTCGACGACGGTGAAGCCTTCGTCCTTCAACGCGCGGATGGGGCGCTGCACGCTGGGGTGTTCAAAGCCCGTGACGACGATCTTATTGCCCCAGTGCTTACGCGGGCGGGCCGCACCGGTCACGGCCATGTTGTTGCCCTCACTGCCGCAGGCCGTGAAGTAGATTTCATCGCTGCGGCAGTGCAGCGTTTTGGCCACGCGGGCGCGGGCCGCGGCAATGGCATCCTGCGCGGCAACGGCGGGGTCATACAGGCTGCTGGGGTTGGCCCAAAGCTCAGTCAGCGCCTCGCTGACGGCCTGCGCCACCGCCGGGTCCACCCGGGACGTGGCGGCGTTATCAAGATAATGCAGCTGGGGGTCGGAAAGCATAGCACTCATTCCTCACATTATTGCACAAAATTATACAGATTAAATTATACACGTTCGCCTAGCAAAAAACAATATTCAGAAACAAAAAAAGGCTTCCCCCGTGGGGGAAGCTGGCCGCGAAGCGGACTGATGAGGGCAGAGTTCATCCTGATTGCCCATTTACGGGCTGTAACTCGGTAGGGGCCGCACATGCCCGGCCCGCGGCTTACCGGCAAATGTGCTGTAGTGGGAAGGCCGCAGGCCGTACATGTGCGGCCCCTATCGGGTGGTATCCCGTTGATACGCAATACCGGCAGGCTTGCCCCTCATCCGGCCCTGCGGGGCCACCTTCCCCCTCAGGGGAAGGCTTAGAGAAATCACTCCCCAAAATCCTCCGCGGCCTTCTGCATCATCTGCCGGATCGGCAGGTTGTACGGGCAGCGCGGCTCACAGGCACCGCACCGGATGCAGGCACCGGCCTTGGTCTGCAGCGTCGCATAGCGCTCGCGGCCCCACTGCTGCAGGCCGTAGCGGTTCAGGTACCCCTGGAACAGGAACACACTGGGGATGGAAATCCCCACCGTGCAGGGCGCACAGTAGTTGCAGCGGCGGCAGAACTGGGTGCCCAGCGCGTCGCGCACCTTCTGGCAGGCGGCCTCCTCCTCGGGCGTAAGCGGGGCGGTGTTGGCCGCGCCCGCCACGTTGGCGTTCAGCTCCTCCACCGTCGCCATGCCGGGGATGGACACCGTGACTGCCGGGTTGGACAGCACGTACCGCAGTGCCAGGCGGCCATCCTCAATGGCACCGCCCGCCAGCGGCTTCATGTCGATAAAGCCCTTGCCCGCCGCGGCGCAGCGGTCGATCAGCTCCCTGCCCTGCTGCTCCACGATGTTGTACGGGAACATGATCGTCTCGATTTCGGGGATGTCCAGCGCGGCCTCAAACACAGCGGCCAGGTGCGCCGTGATGCCGATATGCCCGACGATGCCCCTGGCCTTTGCCTCGAGCAGCGCCTCCATTGCGCCACCGGGCGCCAGAATGGTTTTCAGGCCGTCGAGGCTCGGGTTGTGGAACTGGAACAGCTCGATGTGGTCGGTGCGCAGGTTTTTCAGGCTCGTGGCGATCTCGGCCTCCATGTCGGCCTTGGTCAGCGCGCGGCATTTGGTCGCCAGAATGAAGTCATCCCGCAGCCCGGCCTCCTCCAGCGACTGGCCGATTCATGCCTCGCTGACCGTGTAGGCGCGGGCAGTGTCGATGTAATTGATGCCCGCCTTATGCGCGGCGATCAGCAGCTCCCGCGTGCCGGGCTGGTCGATGCGCTGAATGGGAATGCCGCCAAACCCAAGGCGGGAGATTTGTAAGCCTGTGGTGCCGAAATTGACGTATTGCATGGTGTTTACCTCTTATATTGCTCTCCGTTTGCTGCAGGGGTCGATACAAGCATCCGCCCCTGCACGCTCTGTGCTTATTATAGCAAATCCAACGTAAAAATCCAGTCCCCCTAAGCCCTCCCCCGCGTGGGAAGGCAACCGGCTTGCAAGCATGGTGCTATCCTTCTATAATAAACAGTACAAAAACGAAATTTTTGCGGGGTACAGCCACCTCTACGACCCGCTGACCGGGCGCTGGCCGTTTCTTGCGGGGCCGGAGTGCAGCTACGGTGCGTGTGTCGATTTATTGGTGGAGGAATTTTTGCCCAATACAACTGCTGGCGCCTGACAGCAGCCGCGACCACTAGATGCCCGGAAAGTTGTGTCCGCGGTGTCACAATTATCCACAAACAGGCCCTATGAATGTTGAAAATTTCGGCGTTTTTCTGTGCACTTTTCCACCCCTGCCCACTTGCGGCGGGGGCTTTTTTCGTGGTATGATTCATTTTGTAATAGTTTATCGCTTTTTAACTGTGAGGAACAGGAATGTTTAACAAAAAGAACCCCATGCGGTATTTCTCCGGCAGCACCTTTGCGCGGCTGCCGCTGTATAAGCTGGCCGCGGGCGGCACGGCGGTGGTGCTGACCGCCAGCATCGGTCTGGGCGCGTTTGCGGCCAGCGTCGGTCCGCTCTCCGCGCCCGAGCCCAGCCCCACGCCCATCGTGACGGCCACCCCCGAGACGGCGGCCACGCCGACCCCTTCCCCGACGCCGAGCCCCACGCCGGAGCCGGACAAGCCGCTGACGATGGAGGCCAGCGTCATCCAACAGGACGTCGGTGTGACGCTCTACGTCGAGAGCGCCCCCGAGTCCAGCCCCACGCCCGATGCGTCCGCCTCGCCGTCCCCGACGCCGTCCAAAAGCGCGAAGGAGGATGACGCCGAGAACGAAAAGACCCCGCTGCTGGGCGTGGCGGCAACCATCACACTGACTGACGCCAAGGGCAATGCCACGGATTACGAGCTGGATACCGAGACCGGCACCGCGCTGGCCGAGGACGTGACCCCCGGCGACTACACGCTGGCGGTCCAGCCCATCGAGGGCTATACGCAGCCCGAGGCCCAGACCGTGACGGTCAAAGAAAAGGTCGTCTACAAGGCGGACGTCAAGGCCGTTAAAGAGAAGATCGTCCAGGCAAGCCAGGTCAACGAGAGTGCCGAGGACTCCGGCGTCAGCAACGCGGGCTCGGCCCCCATTGTCAACGAGGTCACCGACACCGTGACCTACGCCGACAGCGCCAGGACCGAGACCGGCAGCAAGACGAGCTACACAGCCAAGCTGAGCAGCAGCGGACATCTGCTGCTGGCCGACGGCACCGAGACGCCCTACCTGCCCGTTTATCAGGACGGCACGAAGGACCTGATCGGCGCAATGCGCGATACGAGCTACGCCGCCAACACGGCCACGGCGGCCTGGCTGCCCGGCGCGGCGGATTCCGTCACGCTGCTGGGTGCGGCCAACACCCGCATGGCGTGGGTACACCGCGCGGACGAGCCGGTGACCGTACAGGAGGACACCGACGGGGCCGCCCCGGCTGCCGAGGAGACCCCTGTCCCGGCGGACCCCACGCCGGAACCGACCCCCGAGATCACGCCCGAGCCGACCCCGGAGGCGACGCCCGCCCCCACCGAGGCCCCGACGGAGACACCCGCCGAAACGCCAACGCCTGCCCCGACAGCAGCCCCTACGGAAGCCCCGACAGCGGCTCCGACGCAAGCACCCACCCAGGTGCCCGACCCGACGGCGGGCTGGCCGGATAACATTGCGGTGCAGGATCTGGCCAACTACGGCTTTGCCGTGACCAGCGCGACCACCACGATATACGAGTACACCGGCTGGCAGGATATTGACGGCGCAACGTATTATTACGACCCGTCCACCCACCAGCCCGTCACGGGCCAGCAGGTCATTCAGGGCAATGTCTACACCTTTGCGGCGGACGGCGCACTGAACCGCACGGCCCGCGGCATTGACGTCTCGAAGTTCCAGGGCAGCATTGACTGGAACGCCGTCAAGGCGGACGGCATCACGTTTGCCATCATCCGCTGCGGCTACCGCGGCTACGGCAGCGGTGCGCTGGTCGAGGATTCTACCTATCGTCGGAACATTCAGGGCGCGATCAACGCGGGCCTGCGCGTCGGCGTTTACTTCTACAGCCAGGCCATCAACGAGGCCGAGGCCGTCGAGGAGGCCAGCATGGTGCTGAGCCTGGTCAGCGGCTACAGCCTGCCGCTGGGCGTCTACTACGACACCGAGAGTGTCGGCGGCGGGCGCGCCAACGCCCTGAGCGCCGCCGAGCGCACGGCCTGCGCCGTCGCCTTCTGCGAGACGATCCGCAGCGCGGGGTACAGCGCGGGCGTTTACTCCTATGCCAGCTGGTTCTATAACGCGCTGAACTTTGCGAACATCAGCAAGTACAACATCTGGATCGCCCAGTACCGCGATACGCTGAGCTTCAGCTACAAGCACAATATATGGCAGTACACAGGCTCCGGCAGCGTCAAGGGGATCTCGAAGCCGGTGGATATGAATATTGGGTAAAATAAAAGCACCTGCGTTTTCGGACGCAGGTGTTTTTGCGTTATGGAAGCCTTCTCCCTCGGGAGAAGGTGGCCGAGGCTCCGACCGAGGCCGGATGAGGG
>CDYR01013925.1_pt1 | contig 13316 bp, 10 predicted proteins | sample 557691 | NCBI WGS metagenome assembly CDYR01 (sample SAMEA3182103, study PRJEB8094) | gut metagenome | biome: human; feature: gut; material: Stool; isolation source: human stools | place: Canada | collected 2013-02-19 | reverse complement strand
CCCACATACGAAAACCTGATGAAGTTCGTTATTAACTACACCGATGGCGTGATTTTCGAGACTCCGGAGCCTCCCGAAGCGATCCGGGATTTGCTCGTCGAGAAAAAGAAACGCTTTCTGGAGTATCAGGATAAGTCAACACCGGAATATCTGGACCAGTATCAGGCATTCTACAACAAAGTGCTCGCAAATGAATAGACGAGGTAGGCTTAGGGCCGGGGCGGCGGCGCTGCTCTTTCTGTCGGCGCTCGCGTCGTGTACCGAAGTGGATAACCGGCTCGGGGAAAGCCTGATTCCCGACGATCAGCAGATGAAAATAAAGGTGGATACGGTATACGGTATCGATACCTATCTGGCGAAGACCGATTCGTTTCCGAGCGAGAGACTGTCGTACATGTATCTCGGCTCGGCCGTAGACCCTGTTTTCGGGCGCACCGCGGCTTCCGCGTCGAGCCAATACGTACTCAGTTACTACTCCTCGTCGTACGACGACGGGGATATTTTCGGCACGGCGCCCGTGTTCGATTCGCTCGTATTGCTGTTCACGCTCGATTCGTCCTATCTGGGCGATACGACCAAGACGCAGAAGTTCAACGTATACGAGTTGGTGAACGATCTGGACGACTCGGTATATTATTCCAATTTCGACCAGTCGACCGTCCTCGGAGATCAGCCGCTGTTCGATTTCGAACTGACCGGGGTTCCGACTTCCCAGCGCCGGGTAAGGCTCGAGGGGCCGGCCGTCGCGGAATTCGCCCGCAAGCTGATGGACACGACCGGCGGGGCCTATACTTCCGACTCGCTTTTCTACGACAGGTTCAAGGGATTCGGTTTCGTGCCCGATCCGTCTTCTCCGGAAGACGCTTGCGTCTACCGGATAGGCTACTCGTCGATGGAAATGATGCTTTACCTCCACAATTATATCGACGAATCGGCGACGACCCGGCGGGATACCGTCAGCGTCTATTACTCGTTCGCCAACGGTTCGACGATATATAACAACAACAGCGTCAGCACGATCCGGCACGACTATACGGAGACCTCGATGGAGCATATCAACGATACGCTGTCCGGATCTCCGGTCGCGCAATTAGGGTACGTGCAGTCCTTGGGCGGGGTTTCGACCTATGTGCGTTTCACGGACCGGTTCGTCGACGAGCTGTTGGCCAAGGTGGAGGAACCCTATAACTCGATGGTGATCAACCGGGCCGATCTGGTATGGGAGATCGACGATCCGACCGCCGGAATTTTCGACCGGGCGCCGCAGAGACTCGGGTCCTATGCCGGCTACAGCGTTTCCTTCCCCGGTATTCCCGATTATAACTATGTATACGAAAGTTCCGCCAGCATCACCCTGCAATACGGCGGCAATCTGAACCGTACGCACGGCAACTATGCGACGGATATATCCAGTTTTCTGCAAAAACTGGTCAATTCGCCCTCCGAGGCTCCCCGTACGATGATGCTGGGGCCTGCCTACGACGAGCTGTACGATTTCAAGCAAGTCGTGCTCAAGACCGGGGTGAGCGATCCTCCGTTGAGGGTCATTCTCACCTATACGTTGATCAAATGACCGAGTAGCCGATACGCAGAAACCTAAAGCGGACACTTTAGGTTTTCTCGTTTTTTGGAGAATCCTCCGCAGCAGGGCTGTCCGGGTGCGCGAAAGGTCTGCCGGCCGGGAACGAAGCCGGCCGGAGAACGAAATAAAGAAATAGAGTTATGCAAGACAATCTGGTGATCGTAGAGTCTCCCGCCAAGGCCAAGACGATCGAAAAGTTTTTGGGCAAGGGATATGTCGTCAAGTCGAGTTTCGGTCATATCCGGGATTTGGCGAAAAAGGGACTGGGCATCGATATCGCCAACGACTTCGCTCCTCATTACGAAATTTCCGCCGACAAGAAAAAGACGGTGGCCGAGCTCGAAAAGCTCGCGAAAGAGGCCAAGACGGTTTGGCTCGCTTCCGATGAAGACCGCGAAGGGGAGGCCATCGCGTGGCACCTGTATCAGGTGCTCGGACTCAAAGACGACAATACGAAGCGGATCGTTTTTCACGAAATTACGAAGAACGCGATTCTGCATGCGATCGGAAATCCGCGCGGGATCGACCTGAATCTGGTCAACGCCCAGCAGGCGCGCCGTATTCTCGACCGGCTGGTCGGCTTCGAGCTGTCGCCCGTGCTGTGGAAGAAGATCAAGCCGTCGCTGTCGGCCGGCCGCGTGCAGAGCGTGGCCGTCCGGCTGATCGTCGAGCGGGAGCGGGAGATCATGGCTTTCGAGTCGAAGGCCTATTATCGGGTCGTGGCCGACTTTTTCGTCACGGACGCCGACGGCAAACAGGCCGTTTTCAAGGCCGAGCTCAGCAGGCGTCTCGATACGGAGCAGCAGGCGCTCGATCTGCTCGAGAAATGCAAGGCGACGACTTTCACCGTGCTCGGGGTCGAGCGCAAGCCCTCGAAAAAGTCGCCTGCCGCACCTTTCACGACTTCGACGTTGCAGCAGGAGGCGGGCCGCAAACTGGGTATGTCGGTGAGTCAGACGATGTCGGTCGCCCAGCGGTTATACGAAGCCGGATATATTACCTACATGCGTACCGACTCGGTGAACCTCTCTTCGCAGGCGATCGCCGCGGCGAAAGCCGAGATCGTGCAACTGTTCGGGGAACGGTATTCCGAGGCGCGCAACTATAAGACCAAGTCGAAAGGGGCTCAGGAGGCCCACGAGGCGATCCGTCCGGCCTACATGGACCGGACCGGCATCGAAGGTTCGCCGGCCGAGAAACGGCTGTACGACCTGATCTGGAAACGGACGATCGCCTCGCAGATGGCTTCGGCCCAAACCGAGCGGACCGTAGTCGACATCGCGGTCGACGGAACCGAGGAGCGATTCGTCGCGACCGGCGAGGTGGTCCTGTTCGACGGTTTCCTGCGACTCTATTCCGAATCGACCGAAGACGAACCCGCCGACGGCGAGGAGGCTCTGTTGCCGCCTCTGAAGAAAGGCGACAGACCGCAGGCCCGGAGCATTACGGCTTCGCAACGTTTCACGCAGAGTCCTCCCCGCTACAGCGAGGCATCGCTCGTCAAGAGGCTCGAGGAGCTCGGCATCGGCCGGCCGTCGACCTATGCCCCGACGATTTCGACGATCATCGCCCGGGGATACGTGGTCAAGGAGAACAGGGAGGGCGTCAAGCGGGAGTACGTGCAGTTGAGACTGGAGAAGGGCTCCATCGCGCGCAAGACACTTTCCGAGAACGTCGGCCGGGAAAAGAACAAGCTGTCGCCCACCGATATAGGAATGATCGTGACCGACTATCTGGACACGCAGTTCGGCGATATTATGGACTATAATTTCACGGCGCTCGTCGAGAAGGAGTTCGATGAGATCGCCGAAGGCGAGAAAAGCTGGGTGGACATGATCCGCGCTTTTTACGGCCGCTTCCATACGACGGTGGATCGGGCGTTGGAGCAAGAGCCCGTGCGGAGCGGTCAGGCCCATCTGCTCGGGACCGATCCTGCGAGCGGAAAGCCGGTTTACGTGAAAATCGGCCGTTTCGGCCCGGTGGCGCAGATCGGCGGAGACGACGGGGAAAAGCCCCGCTATGCCAGTCTGAAGAAGGGACAACTGATCGCGAACATCACGTTGGAGGAGGCGCTCGATCTGTTTACGCTGCCGCGCACGGTCGGAGAGTTCGAGGGCAAGGAGGTCGTGATCGGGATCGGTCGTTTCGGTCCCTATGTCCGTCATGACGGCAAGTTCGTGTCGCTGGCCAAGACGGACGACCCCTATACGATCGGGCTGGACCGGGCCGTGGAGCTGATCTCTCAGAAGAGGGAAAAAGACGCCAAGGCCAAGGTGCCGATCCGCAGTTTCCCCGAGGAGCCGGGACTGGCGGTGCTGAACGGCCGATACGGTCCCTATATCGCTTTCGACGGGAAGAACTACCGCATTCCCAAAGGGTATGTGCCCGAGGAGCTGACGCTCGAACAGTGCCGCGAGATCATGGCGAAGTCCAAGAAGAAGTAAAATTGTACATGAATCGAAGTCATCCGATGAAAGAAAGGAAAGCCGAAAACAGGCCGGTCGTTCGTCCCGGCGCGGTGGGATGGATTCTGGAGGGCGCGGCGTTGCTGGTGCTGCTTGCCGATTTTTCGTTTACCGCGTGGGGAACGTTCGCGCTGCCGGAAATGCCGCCCGAGTTCTTCGAATTTCGCGGCGGCGGAAGCATGGCCTCGCTGCGTGCCGGATTGTGGGTCTTGCCTGCCGTCGCGCTGCTGAGCTATCTGCTGCTGACGTGGCTGACGAGTATTCCGCATCGGCTTCCCTATCCGAGACCGGTCACGGACGACAACCGGCAGAGGCTGTATACGACGGCGACCCGCATGCTTCGGGTGCTGAAACTATTGGTCGTCGTATTGTACGCTTATGCGAGCTACAACCGGATCGCCTCGGCTTTCGGTCTGCCGGTCATGGATGTCTATACGTTGTATGCGCTGGCGCTGGCTGTCGTGGTGATTCCGGTCGCCGCGATTATCAAAATGGCTGTCGGCCGGTAAGGATCGCGGCCGTCGCCGGTATGCGCTCGGCCGAAGGACGTATGAAAGAGATGCGGGGAGCTCTGCCTCTCGCATCTCTTTTATCTGTCATCGGACTTTCGTTTCTCTTCCGCTGGTTTTCCGATGCAGTCCGGCAAGCGGATTCCGTTTTCGGAAACCGGGAGAGACGGTTCCATCCGGTGCCGGGTTGCCGTATCGGGCTAATCGGGTACGCTCTTTCTCTTTGCCGGGACGGGAGCGAGTCGGCTTCCGCGCTGAACCCGGAGTTTCCGTTCCGTCTCCCGGTCAGAGACGCAGGATATGCGGCAGGCAACGCCGCTCGCGGACGGCTTGCTGTCGCGATCTGCGGATTCTCCCGTTTCGGAGACCGGAAGCGGTGCGGGGCCGGAAATGCGGATACAGACTGTTTCCGATCCGGAGGACCGGTCTGCGAGGACGCGGAAGCGTTCCGTTGTTCCAGTCGGCGACCGTGTGCCGAACTCCGTTTCCGGGGGGAACTTTGTCTGCCGGGCAGGGTCTTTGCTATGGGGTTTCCCTGTAAACCAGCGCGACGGCATGAGCCTCGACTCCCTCTTCCCGGCCGACGAATCCGAGCCGTTCGGTCGTCGTGGCCTTGACCGAAACACGCTCAGGATCGATTCCCATCGTCTCGGCCAGCGTTTCTCGCATGGCGGCGATATAAGGCTTTATCTTCGGGCGTTGCAGGCAAAGCGTGCAATCGACGTTGCCTATGCGGTAGCCTTTGTCGCGGAGCATTTCGACGGTATGCCGCAGCAGGATCCGGCTGTCGATGCCCTTGAACCGCTCGGAAGTGTCCGGAAAATGAAGCCCGATGTCGCCCATGGCCGCCGCTCCGAGCAGCGCGTCGCACAGCGCGTGGATCAGCGCGTCGCCGTCGGAATGCGCGACGCAGCCGCGCGGATGTTCGATCAGGACGCCTCCCAGTCGGAGGGGGAGGCCGTCGGCGAGCGCGTGCACATCGTAGCCGTGCCCGATTCTGAAGTCGTTCATAGCATGGAGTTTGTTGACAAAGTAACGAATTTATCGCTATATTTACACGTAAAAACCAAATGAAAAGCCTATGTCGGATATAGTCAATCTGAAGCCTGAGGCCGTGTGGCGCTTCTTCGACGAGATTACGCGGATTCCCCGTCCGTCGAAAAAAGAGGAGAAGATCGTGGCCTATCTGATCGATTTTGCCAAAAGCCGCTCGCTGGAGTACCGCAAGGATTCGACGGGGAACGTCGTGATCCGCAAGGGAGCGTCGCCGGGTATGGAAAACCGCCCTGTGGTCGTTCTGCAGAGCCATGTGGATATGGTTTGCGAGAAGAGGGGCGACGTGAATTTCCATTTCGATACGGACCCGATACGGACCCGCGTCGAAGACGGTTGGGTGCGTGCCGAGGGTACGACGCTGGGTGCCGACTGCGGAATCGGCATGGCGGCCGAGCTGGCCGTGCTGGATGCCGACGATCTGGCACACGGTCCGGTCGAGTGTCTTTTCACCGTCGACGAGGAGACCGGTCTGACCGGCGCTTTCGGCCTCGGCGAGGGCATGCTGAGCGGGAAATATCTGATCAATCTCGACTCGGAGGACGAGGGCCAGCTTTTCATCGGCTGCGCCGGAGGAATCGACACGGTAGCGACGATGCGCTATCGTCAGGAGGAGGCGCCGAAGAACTACGATTTTTTCCGCATCGACATCGGCGGCCTTTTGGGCGGTCACTCGGGCGACGACATCGACAAGGGACGGGCCAACTCGAACAAACTGCTCGCCCGCTTCCTGTGGCTGGCGGCGCGGCAGACGGAAATGAGGCTGGTATACCTCGACGGCGGAAATCTCCGCAACGCGATTCCCCGCGAGGCTTTCGCCGTATTCGGCGTACCGTCGCGCGACGCCAAGCGCCTTCGGGAGCTTTTCGAGGAATACGTCCGAGGCGTCGGACAGGAGTTCGCTCCGGTCGAGAAGTCGATGGAAATCACGCTGTCCGAGATGCCGGAGCCCGATACGGTGATCGATGCCGATGCCCAGCGGTATTTGCTGTATGCCCTGTGCGGGCTGCCGAACGGGGTACTGGCGATGAGCCCGACGATGCCGGGCATGGTCGAGACCTCGACCAATCTGGCGTCGGTCAAGTTCGTCGGCGACCGTCTGATCGAGATAACGACCTCGCAGCGCTCGTCGATCGAAAGCGCGCGCGACGCAGCGGCCGCGTCGGTCGAGTCGGTCCTGCTGCTCGGAGGCGGAGACGTGACGCATTCGGACGGTTATCCGGGCTGGGCGCCCGACCCCGAGTCGCATTTGCTTGCGGTGACGATCGAGGCCTATGAGAAGCTGTTCGGCAACAAGCCGCTCGTGCGGTCGATCCATGCCGGGCTCGAGTGCGGGCTTTTCCTGAGGAAATACCCTTGGCTCGAAATGGTATCGTTCGGTCCGACGCTTCGCGGCGTTCACTCGCCCGACGAGCGTCTGGAGATCGCTTCGGTCGATAAGTTCTGGAAGCTGCTGACCGAGACGCTGAAGATGCTGGAGTAGCCGGAATGATCCGTATAAGCCGCAGCCCGTCGGAAGACGGGCTGCGGCTTTTTGACGAGGATCGGCCTTATGGAAGCGGTCCGTCCGTTTTCCGATAAGGCGCGTACCTCCTGTCCCCTATTTTGTCTCGGCTTTTGCCCTCCTGCACAGAATGTTACGGAATAGCGGTTTCTTTCCCGGGGCGTTGCCTGTTTCCGCGAAAAGCATCCGAGGCGGTCGACGAGTAAAAATCGGCGGGCAGCCGATGTCGCGCGAACGATCTTGTGGGTCCGGGAGCGCTCCGGCGCTACCGCTCGGCGCGGCCGGTCGGGGGAGTTTTCTGCTCGGGGGCCAGATAGTCCCGACGCTCGACGTGTTCGTAATACTGTTGCAGGCGCGCTTTGAGCTGTCGCTCGGCCTCTTCGAGCAGCGGCGTGCGGCGGTCGGAAACGTCTTGCCGCTGCAGCGTGTCGTTGCGCAGATAAGCCGAGGTCGTGCGCTCCCCGTCGAAGAACAGCACGAGCGAATCGGTGATTCCCTGATAGATATCCCCCGCCGAGTTGGTCGCCATGGCCATCCGTCCGGTTTCGTGCAACACGTCCCGTCCGAACGCGAAGTAGGGCTTGTCGTAGCCGAGCAGGCCGAGCAGCGTCGGCATCAGATCGATCTGCTGTACCACGCCCTCGTGACGGCCGCGCACCGATCCGTCGGGCGTGTAGATCAGGCAGACGATCCGGGTATTCCCCGTAGGGGTCAGCGTTTTCGGAGCGAACGTCTCGGACGAGACGTGATCGGCTACGAAGACGAAAATCGTGCGGCGGAACCAAGGCTCCTTCGACGACGTTTCCATAAATTTTTTCAGCGCCATGTCGGTATAGGCGACGCCCTGATGCACTTTCGTTTTTCCTTTCGGCAGAGTGTCGGCGTAACGCTCGGGCACGACGAACGGGTGGTGCGAAGTGAGCGTGAAGGCCGACGCGAAGAAAGGTTCGGGCGTTTCGGACAGCGTACGGCTCATATATTGTAGAAACGGTTCGTCCCAAATGCCCCAGTATCCGTCGAAATCGCCCGTGCCGCAAACCTTTTCGTAGTCTTCCCTGCTGTAATAGCGTTGGACGCCCGCCAGCGTGGCATAGGCTCCGAATCCCATCGATCCCCGGCCCGATCCGTTGAAGAACGAGGTCGAGTATCCCTCGTCGGCGAGCAAGGCGGGCAGCGCTTTGGTTTCGGCCAGCGCCTGCGGCATCAGCACGAACGGCGTGCGGTAGGAAGGGATGGACGACAGAACCGAAGGCAGCGCCTCGATCGACTTGTGCCCGTTCGCGAAAGCGTTCGGAAAACAGTACCCTTCGCGCATCAGCGAGTCGAGGAAAGGCGTGAAGCCCCGTCCGTCGGGATAGAGATCCGGATTCAGCAGGGCCGAATGCTCGCTGCTGAAGCTCTCGAGCACGAAGATCACGATGTTGCGCGGCCCGAGCGCGGTCGTATCGGGCTTCGGATCGTGATAGGGGGAGTAGAGCGAGTCGAGCGTTTCGGAATCGAAGAAACGGGTATAGCTCAGCGAGCGGTTTCCGAGCGTGCGCAGCAGGCAGAACGGGTTGCTCAGAATCAGGTTCGCCTTGCGGTCCGACGAGGTGTAGAGCGTCGCGTTGCTTAGCGTGATCGGGCGGGTCTGGCGGCTGAATCCGCCCCGGATGCCTCCGAGCGTCAGCGCGACTCCGGCGGCCAGTACGCCCAGATTGACCAGAAAATACCGCCTGCCTTCCCGTCGCGCCGGAGCGAAGCGAATCCGCCGGTAGCACCGGACCAGACCGAAGATCAGCGCGACGGCCAGCAGCACGACGTACCAGTTCTCGGCCATGGCTTTCAGCACGACCGTGCCCGTGTTGTCGTTGTTGCCCAGGTACGACAGCTCGTCGGCGGTGAAACGCTTTCGGGCATAGTGGAAATAGATGCCGTCCGAGAGGTTGATCGCAAGCGCGATACCGTTGACCGTCGAGTAGAGCCACAGCAGCATGCGCTGGTAGCCCTTCCGTTCGCGGAATCGGAACGGCAGCAGCGACAGCAGGATGAACGGCGCGTTGACGTACAGGATCGACGCGGTGTCGAACGCGAGGCTTCCCCGCAGCAGGTGCGGCAGCTCGTTCAGGCCGACCGGTCCGATTATGGAGGCGTTCATCAGATAGAAAATCACGCGGCACACGGCCCATGCCGCATAGAGCAGCAGCATGCGCCGGACGAAAGCCCACAGCAGGCCGTATCGCGGGGCCGGGCGCGTTTCGCGAATTCGGTTCATGGGCGGGTCACTTTCCTTTGATGATGATTTCGGGCTTGTGGTAGACGGTCGAATGGGGCGGTACCGATTCGGTCAGCCAGACGTTTCCGCCGATCACCGTGTCGTGGCCGACGACCGTGTCTCCGCCGAGAATCGTGCTGCCGGCGTAAATGATGACGTTGTCCTCGATGGTCGGATGTCGCTTGACGCCCGTGAGTTCCTTCTCGACGAACCGCGCGCCGAGCGTGACGCCCTGATAAAGCTTCACGTTCCGGCCGATGACGGTCGTCTCGCCGATGACGATGCCCGTTCCGTGGTCGATGTAGAATCGCGGACCGATCGTGGCGCCCGGGTGAATGTCGATGCCGGTCTGGCTGTGGGCATATTCCGATACGACGCGCGGCAGCACCGGAATGTCCAGCCGGTGCATCACATGCGAGAGCCGGTATACCATAACGGCGTAGAAGCCCGGATAGCACAGGATCACTTCCTCGGTGCAATAGGCGGCCGGGTCGCAGCTCTTGTAAAGGTTCGCGTCTTTCATCAGCCCCGCGTAGATCAGCGGAATCTCGGCGAAGAACCGGGCCGTCAGCCGCTCGCAGCAGCAGTCCATGCCGGAGCAGAGCGGCGTGATGATATGCAGGAAATCCTGCTGCAGGTTCTCCCAGCGCAGGTCCATTTCCTTGAGCGACATGCCCCGCCGGTCGCGGACCGGGAAAAGCAGGTTCGCGAGCGAGTCGACGAATCGGCGCGCGGCGACCTGCGAAGGCACTTCGCGGTAAAATACCTGCGTCATTCGGTGCAGGCGGTTCGGGAAATTCTTGATCGTGTCGGTCATGGCGTTTGCGTGTTTCGGGAAAAGTCGGGATATCGCCTGCGGCTTCCCTGCGTCAGCTTGCTGACGTACCGTTCGATATCCTGCCGGAGTTTCCGGTACAGGAAACAGTCTTTGTACTGTTCGTTGTCGAGCAGCACTTCGCGCACGTTGCGCAGCGAGTTGTTGTAGTTGCTCAGTTCGTTTTTCAGCGAGATGCCCTGTTTCGTTCCGGCTGCAATGCGGTCGATGTTCATGTCGCGGAGCTTGTCGCAGACGGTGTGCAGCAGGATCAGTACGACATTATCCATCAGCGTGTGCCCTTGCATGAACAGATGCACGTTGTTCGGCTCGACTCCCCGGTTGCGGATGTGCTGTCCGAACGCTTCCACCTCGGCGGCCCATTGCGGGTTGTGCGTCTCGAGCATCCGGACGCGCTTGGAGACCTGCCGCTCGAGCCATTCGAGAGTCTGCTGCCCGTCTTCGCGGATGTCGAGGTAGTTGAGCCGGACGCTGCTGCGGAAATCGACCAGCGTGAACGCTTTCTCGCTTTTGCGGCGGGCGGAGTAGGCATACCACAGGAACAGCGGATAGATCGCTCGGGAGTAGCGACCCATGAAGCGCTCGAAATCGAAGATCATCGTATCGTTCTTGGTCGCCTTGACGCAGACCTTGTGCAGCGAAGCGGGCCAGCAGAGATAGTTTTCCGTCGCATAGGCATAGGTGTGGAACAGGTAAGGCGTCCGATTGACTTGGCGCGACTGCTCGTTGAAGTCCTCGAACAGGTAGTCGAAGTCGCTGTCCACGCAAAGAATGCGGTCGTCGCAGCACTCGCCGATCATGCCTAACAGCACTTTCTTGCCCTTGGCCAGGTCTTGCCTCGGCGGAACGCTGATCTCGAATTTCAGCCACTCGGTCTCGTAGTCGTCGAAAATGCCGCGCCAGAACGCCACGTCGTCGTAGCCTTCTACGAATACTTGCACGAGCCGGTACTCTCCTGTCGAATACCGCGAGGGCATCGGCAGGGATTTCGGCGACGATTCCGCCGGCTGGATCGCGTACCGGTTTTTCTTGCGCTTGCTCATGGTTTTTCGGTTCGGTCTTTTTCGCCCGGGCAGGTCAGCGGGCCGGGGGAAGGGTTACTTTCTCCACCTCGATGCCGACGCGGCGCAGCAGCTCGATGCCGTCGCTGCTGTGATAGTCGTCGCAGAACACGACGCGGCGGATGCCGCTCTGAATGATCAGTTTCGCGCACTCGATGCAGGGCGATGAGGTGACGTAGAGCGTCGCTCCCTCGCTGCTGTTGCTCGACTTGGCGACTTTCGTGATCGCGTTGGCCTCGGCGTGCAGCACGTAGGGCTTGGTGTGGCCGGCTTCGTCCTCGCAGACGTTCTCGAAGCCCGACGGCGTGCCGTTGTAGCCGTCGGAGATAATCATCTTGTTCTTGACGATCAGCGCGCCGACCTGCCGTCGCACGCAATACGAGTTCTCGGCCCAGACGGTCGCCATCTTCAGGTAGCGGATATCCAGTTGCCGCTGTTTTTCTTCTTGGTATCCCATACGTTTGGCGTCGATAGAGTCAGTCTATGTAGATTTCGAGCAGCTTTCCCCGGCCTTCCAGCCCGATCTCCTCGATGCAGGCGGGTAGCAGTACGGTTTCGCCCCGGTCGACCGTTTCGGTCCCCTTGTCCCACGAGAGGGTCATCCGCCCGTCGAGCATCATGTAAACGGCGAACGAGTCGCGCCCGACGTGGTTGCGCTCGATCCGTCCGTCGAGCAGCAGCAGGTTCGTTGTGAAATAAGGGCATTTTTTCAGCGTGACGAACCGGTTTCGCTCCGGCGCAGCCGTGACATCGAACGACGTCCCGGAAGCGAAGTCGATCGCGTTGGCGGCCAGATCGGTCTGCAGTTCCCGCTTTTGCCCGTCCGGCCCGACCCGGTCCCAGTCGTATATCCGATAGGTGATGTCGGAAGCCTGCTGAATTTCGGCGATCAGCACGCTGCCTTCGATCGTGTGGACCGTGCCGGCCGGGACGAAGAACGTATCCCCCGGATGTACGCGGGCTTTTGCCAGAAGTTCGGGAAGCGTGCCCCGCTCGACGTGTTCGGCGTATTGTTCCCGGGTGACGGGCCCGTCGAATCCGACGCGGAGCGCGGCGTCGGGGCCGCAGTCGACCACGTACCACATTTCGGTTTTGCCGTAGGAGCCGTGCCGCTCGGCGGCCAGATCGTCGTTCGGATGCACTTGGACCGACAGGGGCTGCTGTACGTCGAGGTACTTGATGAGCAACGGAAACTGAAGGCCGAAACGTTCGTATACGCGGTCGCCGACCAGCTCGCCCATGTAGACCTCGATCAGTTCCTCCAGATCGTTGCCCTTCAGCGGACCGTTGCGGACGACCGACCGGTTGCCGTCGAGGCCGGAGAGCTCCCAGCTTTCGCCGACGGCGCGTCCTGCGGGAAGCCTTTTGCCCAGCTTCTCGCCGAGCCGGCGGCCTCCCCATATCTTTTCCTTGAGAATCGGTTTGAATTTCAGCGGATAAAGCATCTTATTCGGGATTTGCCCCGTCGTCCGCCGGTTCTCGGTGCGGAACCGGCGGACGGACCCCGGTGCGAGCGGTGCGGAGCGGGTTTAAAAATAAGTACAAATCTAAGCATTTATGGCGAGATTTGCATACCTTTGTCCGCAGTGGACGATAAATAATAGCGCATGGATTTACTATGTGTCGAGCACGTGACGAAGCGGTATGCGACGCATACCGCGCTGCACGACGTGTCGCTCGCGATTCCCCGGGGGGCCGTTTACGGCTTGCTCGGTCCCAACGGTGCCGGCAAGACGACGCTGATCCGTATCATCAACCGCATCACGGCTCCGGACGAAGGCCGCGTTCTGCTCGGCGGCCGCTGTCTCGCGCCGGAGGACGTCCGCCGCATCGGCTATCTGCCCGAGGAACGGGGGTTGTACAAGAAGATGAAGGTCGGCGAGCAGGCGCTCTATTTCGCCCAACTCAAGGGGCTTTCCAAGCGCGAGGCCACGCTCCGGCTGAAGCGGTGGTTCGAGAAGTTCGGCATTGCCGGCTGGTGGGACAAGAAGGTCGAGGAACTGAGCAAGGGGATGGCCCAGAAGGTACAGTTCATCGTCACGGTGCTGCACGA
>CDYR01016399.1_pt1 | contig 13328 bp, 16 predicted proteins | sample 557691 | NCBI WGS metagenome assembly CDYR01 (sample SAMEA3182103, study PRJEB8094) | gut metagenome | biome: human; feature: gut; material: Stool; isolation source: human stools | place: Canada | collected 2013-02-19 | reverse complement strand
CGGCAAAAGACTCACGGACGTCTTTGATGTCTTTCCGGTCGGCTGCTGTTTCATCGGAATATTATGTTTATCGCTGAAAAACAGACAAACCGTTATTCGTCTGCTTAGTAGCTTCTTCAGATGTTTTCAGACAGTCATTTTACTTTTTCAATTTTTATTGGTTAAACGAATGGATAAAACCGGCATTGGCATAAAAAATATTTTTGGTACCGCAGTTTACGGTTACCGTCTTTTTTCTATGCCTTTTTCCGTTGTCGCAAACAAACCGGAAAAATTTTAACAATTAAAAATATTTACTTATACTTTAAAGAAAGGGGTACGGCATGCATATGCCTTTTACAAGAAAGAAACGCATTGCCGTAAAAATCATATGCCAAATACAAAAGGAAATAAAGCTGCAAAGTCAGCAAAGCCAAGAATCAAAGGCAAACTCAAGGTAGCAATGCTCGGCGGATTAAATGAAATCGGTAAGAATATCGCCGTAATCGAATTCGGATCAGATATTATTGTCGTCGACTGTGGCCTGGGCTTTCCGGACGATGACATGCTCGGCGTGGATTTAGTAATACCGGATGTCGGTTATCTTGAAAAAAACATTGAAAAAGTAAGAGGAATTTTCCTAACGCACGGCCATGAAGATCACATCGGCGCGCTTCCTTACATCCTGCGTACACTCCATGTTCCGGTTTACGGAACAAGGCTTACTCTCGGAATACTTCAGAAAAAGCTGTCGGAATATCATTATGAGCAAATTCCGGAGCTTATATGCGTAAACTCCGGAGACACGGTAGATGCCGGCGTATTTTCAGTCGAATTCATCCGAGTAAATCATTCTATTGCCGATGCCTGCGCGCTGGCAATTAAAACACCGCTCGGAACGATTGTTCATTCCGGCGACTTTAAGCTTGATGTTACGCCGATTGAAAGTAAAATGATGGATATTACAAGATTCGGTGAGCTCGGAAATGAAGGAGTACTTCTCCTAATGTGCGAATCTACAAATGCCGAAAGACCCGGATTTGCACCCTCAGAGAGAAAAGTCGGAGCAACTCTTGATGACATTTTTATGAAAAACAAAGACTATAGAATTGTAATTGCCACTTTTTCCTCCAACGTACACCGCGTTCAGCAAATTATAAGCAAGAGCGCCGAATACGGCCGCAAGGTTGCTATAACAGGCCGAAGCATGCTGAACATCGTCGGCGTAGCTACAGAACTTGAATACATGACTGTCCCAGACGGCGTACTTGTAGACATTAACGATATAAAAAAGTACCCGCCGGAACAAATGACTATTATTACAACCGGCAGCCAGGGCGAACCGATGAGCGCGCTTTACAGAATGGCGTTTTGCAATCATGACAAGGTCGCACTGGGAGAAAAAGATCTCGTTGTAATTTCGGCAAGCGCAATTCCGGGCAATGAAAAAATGGTCGACAGAATAATAAATGAGCTTCTCCGCCACGGTGTTACCGTATGGAGAAATGCTATGCTTGAAATTCATGTATCAGGGCACGCATGTCAGGAAGAAATTAAACTCATGCACGCACTTGTAAGACCAAAGTACTTTATGCCCATTCACGGAGAATATAAACACATGATTGCTCATAAAGAGCTTGCCGAGTATATGGGAATGGAGTCAAAAAACATATTTGTTTCGGATATCGGAAAGGTTCTTGAAATCGATTCAAAAGGAGCGCGTTTTAACGGAAGTATTCCGTCCGGCAGAATTATGGTAGACGGCTCCGTTATAGGAGATGTCGGAAGCATTGTCCTGCGTGACCGCAGACATCTCTCCCAGGACGGCCTGATTGTTGTCGTTGCTTCTGTTGACACTACTGAGCATACAATAGTTTCGGGTCCGGACATTGTGTCAAGAGGTTTTGTATACGTCCGCGAATCCGAGGAAATGATGGAAGAAGTTAAAGAAATATCCCGAAATGCACTTGAAAATTGTCTTGAAAACGGAATTATTGAATGGACTCAGATAAAGTCCAATGTCAAAGATGATGTATCAAAATACTTGTATAGCAAAACAAAGAGAAAACCGATGATTCTTCCCGTTATAATGAATGTATAAAAAATGGCTCAAGTTCATCGTGTTAATTCGTTATCGCAGTAATCGAAAAAGGAACGAATAAAGAACAAATAATGGCAGAAGGTATGTCTGTGCCGATAAGACAGTAATTTGAAGAAATTACGAAATCGGCATCTGTCGAACAGGATTGGACAACAAAACAGACGACATTCAACTTCGGTTGGGTGTCGTCTATTTTTACGCGTTTAAATCTATTTTCTTCTCTGGGATGCGTTGCTCAAAGATGGGTATATTGAAGTTCATCCATTCGTGTGAATTGATTTGTGAGAGCGAAAACTGCCACTATTCAACACATCGGCTACACGGATTAGAAAAGCACTATATGATGAAATCTTTTTGTTCTGTGGTGAAGTTACTAACGGAAATCACCACAGCCGATTTTGTAGGCGCAAAAAGATAGTTTACATATCCCAAACATGAAATTCGCAAGAAATTGCGAAATATAATGATAATTTTTGCAATAACTATTGATTTTATGGCGAATTTGGTTTATAATATATCAAAACATATTATAGACAGGAGTGTGCGTATGGAAATTAGCTATAAAAAGCTGTGGATATTGCTTATCGAAAAGAATATTTCTCCTGCTACATTGAGAAAGGATTTGAACATTGCCACGGGTACGATGACCAAAATGCGAAGAAATGAAGATGTGGCTCTATCCGTACTTTTGCGTATATGTGAATATTTAGATTGTAATATCGGTGATATCTGTGATGCTGTGCGATCAGATGCCAAAAAGGATATATAATGTCTTATTGTGCAAATTGTGGAACAGAAATACGAGAAGGATACGAGTTTTGCCCTGAATGTGGAGTTATAGCGCATAGCAAGTCAGTAAGCCAAGATAATGTATCATACAGCGAAAAATATAGGGCTTGTAAAAAATGCGGCGAACAAATGCCGGAAGATGCGTTCTATTGCTTAAGTTGTGGTGCAACGTTTGATGCTAATCAAACAGATTTTAATGATATAAAAAGCAGGGTCGCTAACCTTGGCAAGTCTCCCACAAAGGCTGTTAATACATCCGTTGGTGTTTGGAGAAACAAATGGGTAACTCTAATCTTGTGCTTGTTTTTCGGTGTCTTTGGTATCCATCGTTTTTATGAGGGAAAAAAGATAACGGGTTTCATTTACTTGTTTACATTTGGCGTGTTTGGATTAGGCGTGTTTTTTCATATTGTTCTTCTCATTACCAAATCTAATCCTTACCGAGTAAAGTAACTTAGGAGGAAGTGAAATATGACGTATTGCGTAAATTGTGGAACGGAGATAGTTCCAAATGCAAAATTCTGTCAGAAATGCGGCCATCCAACTGGAGTACATAATGACGGTTCAACACGAAAGCAAGAGTTTGTAGGCAAAATATATAAATGTCCTAATTGTGGTGAAGTGCTAAAAGCATTTGAAATTAATTGTCCTGCCTGCGGGCATGAATTAAGGGGCACAAAGGCATCGAGTGCCGTGAAGGAATTTGCACTAAAGCTTGAAGCTATTGAATCGAGACGAAAATACGAAAAACCTCGTGGCTTATTTGCAGCGGCAGAAGCACAGCAGCAAGTTTCAAAAACAGACGAACAGAAAATCAGCTTAATCAAAAGTTTTTCTGTTCCCAATTCAAAAGAAGATATGTTGGAATTTATGATTCTTGCGACCTCAAATATGAATATGAGGACATATGATTCCGCTAACACCAACGTATCTAAGAGTGAAAAAGAAATAAATGCGGCATGGCTTTCAAAGGTTCAACAGGTCTACGAAAAAGCAAAATGTAGTTATTCTACGGACAGTATCTTTAATTACATTAAAGCCCTTTACGATAGTTGCAATGAAGAAATCAAAAAATCTAAGAAAAAGGGTATTGTAAAATGGGGTTTGATGTTTGGCTGGATGCCCATCTTATTTGCAGGAATTTTTATCTGGATCGGCATTTACGCTCCAATTGATGAAAAGAAGGAAGTCGCCCGATTGGATGCAATTGTGGAGGAAATCGAGATTCAATTGGATGATGGCCAATACAAATATGCTCTGATGAATGCTGATGGATTGGTCTATAGCGGTTCTATTAGAAATGATGAACAATCACGTCAATGGGAAATCAAGCGTGAATATTGGATAGACAAGATTATTGCTGAAGCAGCAGAAAACGGGATAATTCTTGAAAGACCGAAAGAGGATGAAATAGAAGATACTTCTGAGGATGATTCTAATGCAGGCGGATTTGTAGAAGGATTCAAATACGGACTTCAACCAGGGTTGGATGCTGCCAAAGAAAACATTGATGAATTCAATCGTATCATAGCTGGTGAAGAAACAACCAATGAACAAAACAAGGAATAGGAGGATTTCTGTTATGGCGTTATTCAATAGAAACAACCGCAAAGGCGGTTTTATGGATGAGATACGTTGTGATGAACCGTCGTATCTTATTTGGAAGTGGCATCCGTCTGGCTCTCAATTGGGTGAAAATCAGAGGGAAAATTCTATCCGTTGGGGTTCCTCTCTGCGAGTAAAAGATGGCGAGGTTGCCGTTTTCGTTTACAAGCAGAAAAACGGAACAATGCAGGATTTCATTGTCGGTCCTTTTGATCAAACAATCAAAACGGCAAACTTCCCTGTATTGTCAAGTATTATCGGTTTGGCATATGAGGGCGGTACTCCGTTTCAGGCAGAGATTTATTTCATCAATCTCGCCCGTATTATCCAAGTAAAATTCGGTGTGCCGTTCTTTGATGTGTACGATCCAAGATTTGCAGATTTCGGTGTTCCTGTTGCTGTCAGAGGCACAGTCAGCTTTGGTATTGCCGATTATCGTGAGTTCATCAAATTACACAGGCTCAGCACATTCAACCTTGACGATTTTCAGAAGCAAATTCGTGATGCGGTCAACCGCTATGTGAAAGATACAGTTGCCAACGCTCCTGCTGCCCACAACATTCCTGTAATTCAGATTGAGAGCAAAACGGCACAGATCAATGATGTGGTGGAATATGACCTCAGTGAAAGATTGAAAGAAACTTTCGGTGTCGTTGTATCAGGCATTGATATTGGTGCGATTGAAATTGATAAGACCAGTCATGGATACTGTCAGCTTATGAGCGTGACCAAAGACCTTGTCGGTGCTACAGCGAAAGCTGAGGCAGAAGCGAAAATCAAGGACATCACAGACAAGCAGCGCATCGAAGTTGAGAACTACGAAGAAACTCTCCGCATTCAGCGCGAAGAAGAACAGTATGCTCAGCATATGCACACTCGTACTACAAACTTCGATGCATACCAAGTTGAAAAGCAGGCAGAGGTTGGCATTGCCGGTGCGAACGCTCTCGGTCAGATGGGAACGAACAGAGCAGGTGATGTGAGCATCGGCGGTGGTGGTGATGGCACAGGGTTCAATATGGCTGCTATGATGGCGAGTATGGCTGTCGGCGGTGCTGTCGGTCAAAACATTGCCGGTGCTATGAATAACATGATGGGCGGTATCAATCAGCAGACAACACCCGGTGCTGTACCCCCTCCCATTCCTACCGTTGCATATCATGTAGTAGCCAACGGACAAGCAACCGGACCGCTTGATATTTCTGTGCTGGCGCAGATGGCAACCGCAGGGCAGTTTACCGCTGATAGTTTGGTTTGGAAAAACGGAATGGCACAATGGGCAAAGGCAGGAACAGTTGACGAGTTGAAAAATCTGTTTGCAAATGCTATGCCGCCTATTCCACCGATTGAGTGAGGTTGAATTATGCCTATTGATGGACTTTACATATCCGGATATTTTTCTGATGATGATAGCCCCATGCTGTCGGATTATGCTGATGAGCTAAAAGAAAAAGGAATTCGTTTTTACGTCAGAAATCTTTCCGGCACAATGATTCAATCTGCATTTGATTTTGCAGACTTTGAGTTAATTGCCGTTGCATACGAAGTATTACAACAGTTCATCCTTAATGGTGGATATGATGTGGCAAAATACTTTTTCAAAAAACTGTGGTGGGATATCACCAAGAATCGTGAAAGCAATATCCCCTTTACAATTTCTATTGAAGGCATACTGACCGAAAATGGCACCGAAACAATAAAATGCAAAACACAAGGTCAACTGTCGGATGAGCAGAAAGAAAAGGTGCTAGATAAAACTTTTTCTTTGGCATCGCAAATTGAAAAACATCAATATCAGTTAATGGAAAAGAATCAATACTACGCTGCTTTAAATGGACATCTGTTCAGATATGATTTGTCAGATGAGGAACTGCACGAAATAGATATTGGTGCAGAAGTGAAAAAGAAATCAGAGAAACAATAACACTTACGTTGCCCATCAGCACCATTGATGCGTAGCCAACTTCTCTGAAATTGTTATTACTCAACCACAAGCTATTTTGAAAAGCGGCAGTACTTCTTCATCTGCTTCACCCATCGAACCAACAAGGACAAGTGCAGCGGACATTATATCCGTGCCGTTGTGCTTGAACAACAGGTATGACCGAAACATACCTGTTCCAAGAAAATTACGAATTACTTTTTTACCAACAGTGGGCTAACCTTCTGCCATTATTTTGACGTTAAAAGTGTTTCTGTTTTTTAGTAAACGCCTCTTTCTCTTTTGATTGACAAACAAAATGAAAAATGATATAATTACGTAGATAAAGTATAATAAGATAAATTAGAAGGTATTAGTGATACTACTTTTGATACTAATTCTGATATACTTCTGATGCAATTGATACAATATTTATAGTTAATAACGGCTGTTCTGTAAATACTGAGGAAACTGCGGTTATTTTGATTTTTTTCAGTATGTACAAATCCGCATCAAACCTACGAACAGAGATACGGCCCTTATTTAACAAAATATAGTACATAATATTTGATACTTAATTTGGTGCGAAAGGGAAGCCTTATCCGGCAATGGAATTTATAATAATATGGAAAATCAGAAAGTTGTAATACTTGATTTCGGCGGTCAATATAAAGAACTGATCGCACGTCGGGTCAGAGAATGCGGAGTATATTCATTAATTAAGCCGTATAATACATCAATTAATGAACTTCGTGAAATTTCTCCGATTGGAATAATATTTACAGGCGGTCCTAACAGCGTTTATCTAAAAGAATCACCTAAATGCGATCCTGCAATATTTGAAATGGGGATTCCGATTCTTGGAATCTGTTACGGCATGCAGCTTATAGCACACATGCTCGGCGGGAAAATTTCAGCATGTGAAAAAAGTGAATACGGCCGTATAACAGCAGCCGTCAATACAGAGTCCGCCTTATTTTCCAACATTGTTGAAACTCAAAATGTTCTTATGAGCCATACTGACAAGGTTATAGAACTCCCTTCAGGTAATTTTCGAGGCATTGCAAATACTAAACTATGTGAAATAGCTGCATTTGAATGCCCTGAACAGAAAATTTACGGAGTTCAGTTTCATCCCGAAGTTGAAATAAGTGAAAACGGTACACAAATAATCAGAAATTTTCTATATAACATATGTAAAGCGGACGGAGACTATTCAATTGACGATTACCTTAACCAGCAAATCGAAAAAGTCAAAGATAGAGTAGGAAACAAGAGGGTGCTTCTCGGACTTTCAGGTGGAGTAGACTCTTCAGTATGCGCGGCATTGCTGTCTAAAGCTATTCCGGGACAGCTTATATGTATCTATATAGATCATGGATTTATGCGTAAGGGTGAAACAGAGCAGATAAAACAAGTATTCGAAAAACGTGATCTCCGTTTCGTACATGTCGACGCAAAAAAACGATTTCTGAAACGCTTAAAGGGAGTTACTGATCCAGAGAAAAAGCGTAAAATTATCGGAGAAGAATTCGCACGCACTTTTGAAGATGAAGCAAAAAAATACGACAATCCTGAATTTCTCGCGCAAGGTACAATATATCCGGATATTGTCGAGTCAGGTAAAAATAAGTCCGCTGTTATAAAAAGTCATCATAATGTCGGAGGTCTTCCTGAAGATCTCGGATTTGAAGGTGTCGTAGAACCCCTTTCCGGTTTGTTTAAAGACGAAGTAAGAAAATTCGGAAAACTACTTGAACTCCCGGATAGTCTTGTATACCGTCAGCCGTTTCCCGGTCCCGGACTTGCAATCAGAATTATCGGCGAAATTACTGAGGAAAAACTAGATATCCTTCGTGACGCGGATGCTATTTACCGCGAAGAACTTGAAAAATCTAATGTTAAAGCTGATCAGTATTTTGCCGTTTTGACCGATACAAAAAGCGTTGGTGTTCAGGGAGATTTCCGTACATATGATTACACTCTTGCGCTTCGGGCAGTTCGGACAAGTGACTTTATGACATGCGAATATGCACATATCCCATATGATATCCTTACAAAAATTTCTTCCCGTATTACAAATGAAGTACATGGAATAAACCGTATTGTATATGATATTACAAGTAAACCTCCGGCAACTATAGAGTGGGAATAATGCATTCAAAATTCAACTGTTAACTCAATAGCGATATTTTAACACAACAAAACGGCTTTACTGATTCCTGAAATCTGATTTCTGAAAGTAGGAATAAGTAAAGCCGTATTTTTTTATCATCCAATTTTTTAGTGCAAGCCTCAACCGACCGGTAAAATCTATAACATCTGCAATAATACCGCCAATTTGAAAATCTGATTACAGGGATACTTCCTCCAACATGGGATTCAAATGTTTATACAGTGTCTCAATCCCGATGACAAAAGCATTCGTGGACATCCATAATAACTGCAATTGCAAGTATAGCTCCTGTGATATACATAAATATTTTTGATGCTTTTTTAATTTGTGCTTATTGCCTTTCCCTGTATCAGATGATTCTGATGCAGAACCACCTTTTTACTTTTTCTCATATCGCTTATGGACAAGTATATCTAGGCTCTTAGTGTATGACTGGACACCTCTTGTGAAATTCGCAACGCCAGGAAAAGGTGTGCCAAATGGGAAACCGCCGCCAGTTTCTCTCACGACGGTTTGTGCTTCATTTGAACGGACTACTTCGGAATTGGCATTCTGCTCATTATAGTTTTTGCTGACTTCCGTGAAAGATTTTACCGTCATACGGGCGATGATTTCCAGCAAGCCTTTCTCTGCCAATGATACATCCTCCAGCCTATGTTACTCCCCAGAATTGTTATTGTTTTTCTCGGCTGTCGCAGAGTGCTTGTCAACCCACTCATGTGTCTTCTCCACCGTTTTGCCAGAGTTAGGAAAGAATTTCTGAATCAGTTTCAATGCACCTACGGTGCCACAAATAGCACATCCCATAATTACTGGGACAAGTAAATACTGCATAAAGCAACCTCCTTAATCTTAGAAAATATTCGAAATCACCTGTACGGTGTATTCTGTTAATGTACACATGACTTCAACCACACACTCTATTTGATTATCCTTGTAAATTATCGCTTATCGTGAGTCGCGTCAGAATCTGCTAAATACTGTTTTGTCTTTTTCTGTAAAGTGCGACTTTCGGAATCAAAAGAATTGTGAAAATCAGCAAAAGCATGAGCGTTCCATACTGTACTGGCTGTACAGCCGGTTATAGGTAGCCCGTAAATAATATATAGAACCCAAAAATGTCATGAAAGCATAAACAAATCTTTATTCTTTTATTCTTATGAAAACCAACTGCCTAAAATCCCGAAAATCATCTTAACCGTACCTATGGTCGATTCTTTCATGATTTCCCATACTGTCTGAAACATTGCCCTCGCCTCCTTTCATTTTTATCTGCGGTATGAACTGTGATGCGATTTTTCCGCCTCTGTGCTTTACATAAAAAAATCCGATTACGCTGAAAAATACCGCTCCAACAAAGTTTACAAATAAATCCTTCATCGTATCTACGATACCGATATCAAGGTAACCGTCCACGCAAATTACCTGTCCGTCGGCGATAGTAATGATGGTACTGATAACATTTTTTACAGTAACTAAATCGCTTCCGTTTAGAATTCCCAACTCGGCAGAGGAAAAAGATGTTAGTATAAAATCTTTCTGCATATCTGTAAGTGCAATCTGGTCAACCGCAAACTCGAAGAATTCCCACATAACACCAACTGTCATGGAAAAGCAAAATGCCGTTATGGCAAGATACAAAGGTGATAATGATAGTTTTGTTTGGCTGCTACGGTTCAGCATATCAACTAATGCAAACCCGACCGCAGCGCAGAGAAAACCGTTTATTGTATGCAAAGCCGTATCCCAGCCATTTACAAGTGTGTAATAGTGGTTGATTTCTCCCAAAATTTCAGCGGCAAATACAAAGCACAGAATGATAACCTCCATTGTCGTTGGCAATTTGATCTTCAACACCATTTCCAATATGGATGGCATCGAAATGAGTAAAAGCGTCAAAATGCAAAGCAATATGTGGTCATAGTTTCCGATGTACGCAGCTCTTACCAGGGTCATCATCGTCAAAACACGAATAAACACGAAAACACCAAGGCTTATATTGCTGCTATAAAGCTTTGGGGCGAATGTAAGGTCTTTCTTCTTGCAGAAGATGTACCAGCCACCAAGAAGCACTATTGCTGTCAGGCAAAGCACTATTACCGTGATGGATTGTTTCATTTAGAAAATTTCTCCTGTGTTGTCCTATGGACGAGCCTTATAATGAAATGAATCAAAGCTTTTAATGTCACAACAAGCATTGCCACGCTGATTGCAGTAACAAGCATGATAACAGGTACGGATAGCACTCCCCGTAAATCTAATTCTGGTAATAATGATAGTAGTTCTTCCATAAGCTATTCCCCCTTCTTGCTCTGGGACACCAGTTTTGAAACAAGATCAATGCATTTAATCAAACATCCAATGCCTCCGAGGATTGTGAAAGCACTTCCGACAATGACCCACTCGGTATAATACGTTAACTCAAAGATTCCATAAATTCCACCGCTAACCATTAAGGCGCCAATTACAAAAGAGGATATTGCACCGAACACCTTTGACTCCGTGGTTCGGAACAAAACATTCGGGTCAGCTATACCGCTTATGATTGGCAAAGCGGTGTGGAAAATGCCCTGTCTAACAGGAGCCCCGCACTTAGGGCAAAAGTTCGCATCATTTAATTCTGTACCACATACCTTGCAAAACATCTTGAAAGACTCCTTTACTGTATTCAGAAAGTATTTTTAACAACAGCTGTTGCTTTTCTTTCTTGAGTATAGTATAATAACATCGTGCTTAAAATTCAATCAGCAATTTTCATCTAAATGAAATATGGCAAACACATCATCGGAAAGTGTTTAGGAAATTTCATATTTTGCGAAATTGACGGAAGGTATAGAGGAATGGGACTGGATGCGCGAGTTAGATACACAAATATGGTTATACAAGTAAATTTCGTAACCCTGCTAAAACAAAAACCTATAAACAAAATTACTGTCAAAGAAATCTGCGATATGGCGGAAATAAACAGAGCAACATTTTATAAGTATTACGCAGATGTATACGACCTTATGGACAAGATAGAAGAACAGATTCTTGAAGATTTGCAAATGGTTATGCAGGAATCCATAAAAGACGGTGTGGAAAGAACGTTGGTTCGCATTTTAGAGAAGATGAAAGAAGACGGAGAATTGTACATCGCACTGTTTTCAGAAAACGGTGACACTGATTTTTCCATGAGGATATTCAAGATGTGTTATGCGGAATTTGGTGAATATATATATAAAGAATTTCCACAGCTTTCCGAGGTACAGCGAGCGTGGATTTATATTTACACTGCACAGGGCAGCAGTGGGATTTTAAACTATTGGATTTCCGACGGAATGCAAGAATCTCCAAAAGAAATATCCGGTTTTATAAATCAGTTGATTACCAACACTTTAAAAAATATAATTTGACCATCGGAAACCTTATAACAATTGTACGCTTATCTTTAATAGAGTGATGCATTTGCACTCTGCATAGGTTCATCGTTAACATAGTTAATTTTCACAATCGTTACATTGTATCATTATTAAGACTACAACAGAGTTCGATATTGTGTCCAAAAATATTTTTATTCTGATACGGTTATGGAAGAAATCAGATATATCTCATAAAGGAAACAGATAATTGAATTGAGTGGGAATAATAATTATCACAACATATCTAAAAAAGAGCGAGTAATTGTCTTAAGCTTTTTTCAAGTAAAGATAAGTTCGCCCTCTGTTCTATCATTTTTTAGTGCAAAATTAATATAAAGTATAAAAGGAGTAAAGTGATGTACTTAATAGACGGAATTAACGCCTTAAAAATAGAAGACTTAACTTTTTCCGATCTCAATATGAAAGAAGATTCTATCGAAGAAATTCTTCGTCAAAATATAGACATGATATGTAACGACGAAGAATCCTTGCTATTGGTAGGACAACAGGTTAAAAATCAAATTCAGGCAAGAAGTGATTTGATTGCAGTAGATCAAGACGGAAATCTTGTTCTTATAGAACTTAAGCGGGATAAAAAAGATATTGAACATAGAAAAGAAGCGTTGGAATTTCAGGCAATACGATATGCGGCAAGCTGCGCAACCATTCAATCTACAGACGAACTAATCCAAAATTTATTTGCACCTTATGTTGAAAAACACCGGGAGGAGTTCGAAAACAAAGAGCTATCATCCAATGAAGTAGCAAGACGTATGTTAGAGACTTTCTTAGAAACAAATAATGTAGCTAAATTTAATAATAGACAAAGAATTATACTTATTGCATCAGAATTCGATGAGCAAACATTGTCAGCAGTCGCATGGCTAAACAGTAACCAAGTTGATATCAGCTGCTATTGTCTGATTCCTTTGAAAGTCGATAACCATCTTTTAATACATTCGCAAAAAATTCTGCCTATTGCAGATTATGAAGATTTCTACATTGGAATAAAGGACAAAGCTTCACTTGGAAAAGCTCCGAAGCGTGATATATCAAGACGCTCTTTACCTAATATTCGATCGCTTTTGGAATGGGGTGTTGTAAGTGATGGTGATATTATTGTTGCAAAAGGGAGAACGGACGAGGCAACATTAACAGGTGATGGTAAAGTAATTACACCAAATGGTCCGCTTTCTCTGCAACAGTGGCTAAAGTCCATATTTGGATGGTCATCAGTACAAACATATGCGTTTGCTGTACAAAAATCTTCTGGAAAAACTCTATTTGAGCTTCGCCAAAATTATATGGAAAATATGGCATCAGAAAAAGAGAATAATGCTTTGAACTAAATTATAT
>CDYR01024066.1_pt1 | contig 13334 bp, 13 predicted proteins | sample 557691 | NCBI WGS metagenome assembly CDYR01 (sample SAMEA3182103, study PRJEB8094) | gut metagenome | biome: human; feature: gut; material: Stool; isolation source: human stools | place: Canada | collected 2013-02-19 | reverse complement strand
CTCTCGCAGATGCTGTCGCTGCCGGACGATTGGGACTACACCCTGAAAGGACTCGCGCAGATCAATCGGGAAAGCATCGATGCCATCCGCGAGGCCGTGCGGGAACTGGAACGTGCCGGTTACATCAAGCGCAGCCGGGAGCGTGACGAGCGCGGCTGCCTGCGCGGAACCGTCTACACGATCTACGAGCAGCCGCACGCGGAGCCAACACCGGAAGAACCCGCGCAGGAAAAGCCTACATTGGATCATCCAACATTGGAAAAACCTATGTTGGATTTCCCTACGTTGGAAAATCCAACGCAATTAATTACTAAGAGTACTAAGAAAAGAAAAAGACAAAGTACAGACTTATCAATTACCGATTCGATTCCTTTCCCTTCCGGTTTTCCGGACGCTCCCACGCAGAAGCGAACGGAAACGAAGGAATCGTTTGAAAGCTATCGGGAATTGATTCTGGAGAACATCGACTACGATGTTCTGGCAAGCGATCCGCACGTCGACCGCGAGCAGCTTGACGAGATCGTCGACCTGGTACAGGAGACGGTTTGCAGCACCCGCAGCCGAATCCGCGTTGCAGGCAACGATTATCCAGCCGAGGTCGTGCGGTCGAAGCTGCTGAAGCTGAACAGCGAGCATATCCGTTTCGTCACGGACTGCCTGAAGCAGAACACAACGAGGATTCGGAATATCCGGCAATATCTGCTGACCGTGCTGTTCAATGCGCCAAGCACGATGAGCAGCTATTACACCGCACTGGTCGCGCATGATATGGCAGCATAGTGGCATCCGCGAGAATACTCACGGATTTAGCGTTTCAACGTAACGTTCAACCAGTTCTTGACACAATCCAGCCATATGTGGTCGTATTGATGCACCTCTCCGGCGTTGTGGATCGTTTGCCGGTCGCTTGTTGAAAGCCCGTGTTCTCCCTGTGGGAAAACATGGAGCTCAAACGGAACATGATTCACTGCAAGTGCTTGCGCATAAAGCAGGCTGTTCATCACCGGGACGCATTCATCTTCCGCAGTATGCCATAAAAAGGTTGGCGGCGTATCTGTGCGAACGTGCTTCTCACAAGAAAATAGATAAAGCTCCTCTGGTGAACAATGCGCTTTTCCTGTTAACGCAGTCATACTGATCTGGTGCGTCCATTTCGGATCTGCCGTAATCACCGGATAACCCAGGACTGTCGCTTGCACCGGCTTGCTGTTCGGAATTACTGCACGAATCGCGCTGGAATCATATGACGTTGCGTACTGCGCGGCAAGATGCCCGCCTGCTGAGAAACCCATAAGCACAATTCGACCTGTGTCACAGTGCCATATATCCGCGTTTTGATTGATCAGTTCTATCAGGGCTGCCACCTCGCACTGTTGTGCCGGATAGTGATGCGGTGCAACAGAGTACAACAGGACAAACACGTTGAATCCTTCCGGCAGGAAGTGAAATGCGATCGGCTCGGCCTCCCGCTGACTGCAAAACTCATAGGCCCCGCCGGGGCAAACGATCAGGCAAGGACGCCGCTCACCACCACGTCCCATTTCCGTTAAATTATCCGGAAGATATACCTTAACAAGCGGATCTCCGCTTTGCGTCCCAAGGTTCGGAAAAAATTGCTTTAAATGTAGAAGCTCATATTTCATGCGGCATTCCCTTTATTCACAAATCTGTTTTCCACCCATAAACACCATGGCAAGGCTCAGCTCCTCGTCGCAAACAACGAAGTCAGCCAGCTTGCCGGATTCGATGGAGCCGATCTCTTTCTCGCGTCCAATTTCCCGCGCGGGAATGAGCGTCGCAGACAAAATCGCCTGCTCCTTCGGGATGCCAAATTCGATCGCCTTACGCATACAATCATAGAGATTTGTCGCGGAGCCTGCGAGCGTGCCGTCCGCGAGCTTCGCCACTACGCCATACAGGAACACGTCCTGTCCGCCGAGGGTGTACTGCCCGTCCGGCATCCCGCAGCAGCGCAGCGCGTCGGAAATGAGGCAGATGCGCCCCGGAAACAGCTTGAACGCCATGCGCACCGCGCTCGGATGGATGTGCTGACCGTCGCAGATCAGCTCTGCGACGACGTTTTCACGTTCGCTGCCCGCGCCGATTGGACCGGGCTTGCGGTGGTGGATGCCGGGCATGGCGTTATACAGGTGCGTCAGGTGCGACGCGCCCGCGTCAAACACTGCCGTTGCCTCTTCATAGGTGCAGTCCGTATGCGCGATGGAGACGGTGCAGAGCTTGGACGCTTTTTCGGTAAATTCCACTGCACCCGGCAGCTCTGCCGCCACATCCGCGATGCGGAGAAGACCCTCGGAAGCGTCATAAAGCCGTTTGAACGCAGCAAAATCCGGCAGTCTCAGATACGCGCCGTTCTGCGCGCCCTTTTTCTTTTCGGAGAAGAACGGCCCCTCCATCTGGATGCCCACGATGCGTGCGCAGCCGGACGGCTGGGCGTTTTTGAGCTGCACGGCAGTCTTGTACGCCGCCTCCAGCACGTCGTAGGGCAGCGTCATGGACGCGGGGGCGAAGCTCGTCACGCCGTTTTGCGCGAGGTAACGCGCCATTTTCACAAGGCCGTCATAGTCGCCGTCCGAAAAGTCCGCACCGGAATTGCCGTGATTGTGGACGTCCACAAGACCCGGAATGACATACTGGTTTTCCAGATCGATGCCGTCCTCCGCAGGGACGGTGGTCAAAATTTCAGCGAATTTTCCGTTTTCTACGCGGAAGGAGCCATGTTGGAACTGACCGCCCACGAAAATATTTGCATTCTTAAAAAGCATATCATTCCTCCACAAACCTTGCCGCCGCTTCGTCGCAGATCACGGTCACGTCGGGATGGAACTGCAGAATGGAGCCGGGAACCTCGGGCTTGACCGATCCGAAGAAGACCTGATGGAGGATATCCGCCTTATCTGCACCGGTGACGATCATTAAGATCTTCCGCGCGGACATGACCGTGCCGATGCCCATTGTGATGGCGGAGGTCGGAACGTCTTCCAGTGAATCAAAGAAGCGTTTATTCGCCTCGCGCGTCATTTCGGTGAGCGTTACCTCATGCGTCATGACCGGGAAATGGTCGCAGGGTTCGTTAAAGCCGATGTGCCCATCATGCCCGAGTCCGAGCAGCTGAATGTCCACGCCGCCCCAGTCCTCGATCTGATGCTCATAAGCTTCGCACATGGCAGGGATGTCGGCGGCCAACCCGTCCGGGACGATGGTATTTTCGGGCTTGATGGAAATATGGTCGAACAGATTTTCCTGCATGAAGCGGCGGTAGCTCTGCGGCTGGTTGGGCGCTAACCCTTTGTACTCGTCCAGATTCGCCGAACGCACGCGCGAAAAGTCGATTTTTCCTCCCTGCTCGCGTGCAATCAGCTCGCGGTAGAGGGGCAGCGGCGTCGAGCCGGTAGCAAGCCCTAATACGCACGCTGGTTTTGCCCGGATGAGATCTTCAAACATATCTGCCGCAGCGCGGGCCATTTCCTCGGGTGATCTCACCCGGATCAGATTCAGATGTAACATAAATTGACTCCTTTCCGGTGCGCTCAGCGGATATCGGGCAAGCTGGCCGCCGCCATCGACTGACCGACACGGCGGAAGTTTTCATCCGGCAGCATGACGCGCAGCTTTGCGGCAAGCGTGGGATATTCCTCGTTCAGTACACGCCGGCATTCGGACACGATGCGCTCGCCGCCGACGCCGGAGGCCACACGACCGAGGACGAGCAGATTCCGGATGTCATAGAACATCTCATAGAGGCTGAGCGTATGTGCCAGATATATGCCGATGGAATCGAAGATCGCCAGCGCATAGGGATTGCCCCCTTCCGCCAGCTTCTGCACTTCCTTGAGCTTTTCAGCGGGTGTGAGATGCTCAGACAGCGCGATGCCTGCGGCGGGCGCGAGCTTTGCGACCGCGTCCTGCGAGAAATATTTGCAGCCGACACCGAGATCGCCGGACCACTCATCGCGCATGGCGTGTTCATTCAGATCGACCGGAGCAAAGGCCAGCTCGTTGAACCAGCCGAGAATGTTTCCCTCGGCATCGACGTAACCGACAGCTTCGCTCGTGCCCATTGCAAGACCCATGACGCAGCCCGTGCCAAGGCTCATATAGCCTGCCAGTGCAGTCACGTCGCCGTCGTTGGCAACGACGATGGGTACATCGCCGATTTCCTTCGCAGCGCGGTCATAGATCGTTTTGACCTCCTCACGGCGTTCACGCGGGACCTTGATAAACAGGGAGGACACCATCGGTGCATTGCCGACGAAGGTGCCGGCGGAGGAAACGCCGATGCCGTCGACGCGCGGCATTTTGGAGGCTGCGGTCTTAAAAGCCGTGACGATGCCGTCAAACTGATACTGCGGGTCGGCGCTGGTTTTCGGGTGCCAGACGACTTCTTCGGAGTAGACGGTCTTGCCGTCGATGACGGCAGAGACTTTGCGGTCAGAGCCGCCGGCATCGAAGCCGATGCGGCAGCCGTTCGTGTGAGCGCCGACGCGGATGGGCTGCTCATTGGCGGTGGGGAAGTCGTCCTCAGAGCAGATGATGACCTCCAGAGGGCGCTCAAACATGTCAAATTCAAAGCCCGCATCAAATTCACGCGCACCGCCGGGGCAGTAAGCGTCGCGGATGTGCGCGGCGATCACATCGTCGCCCTGAAGATAGATACGGAAGCCGCCAGCCGACCAGAGAAGCATTTTGACGAGCCGCTCTGCAAATCTTATGTTCGCGGCAGCGAAAGCTTCGCCGCGCAGGCGCGTCTCATAGACGGTGATCTTGCCGTGATCGCGTTCGACAGCGATCCGGAACGGGCGATCTGCTTCTTTCAAATATGCCTTTGCCCACACGCCAAATGGAATGAACCCCGGATCGAGCGCGGGCATATTCTTAACAGAGTAATCGATTCCAAGATAGTTCATACTGCCTCCTTCCGGTTCATGCGCGCGCCTCGAGCTCGGTCATCATCTGGTCGAGCTGTATGAGGCAGCGCGGCAGATGGAACGGTCCTTTGAACGTGCTGCCCTTGGTAGGGGGCATGGTAGGAAGCCCGTCGCGGCGCAGATAGCCGTACCATTCGCCGTAGGCCGGATCAGAGAAATGCTTTTGGCAGTAATCGAGCGTTTTGAAGAACCAGTCGAGATCCTGCTCGTTTCCGGTGTCGCGGTAGAGCATCATGGAGGAAATGAGAATTTCGTTATGCGGCCACCAGAGCTTCATATCGTGCTCATACGCCTCGGGCGGCAGACCCTTGGCATCGACAAAGTACAGAAGTCCGCCGTATTCCTCGTCCCAACCGGCGTGGATGGCGTTGTCGAAGATGGTCTGCGCCTTTTCGATGAGTTCGGGCTTGCCGAACTGCTTTGCGTACTCCAGCAGGAACCACACGCCCTCGATATCGTGACCGGGATTGACGATGCGACCGTCTGTGAAGTCAAAGCGCTGCGTGCCGTCCGGAGCGACATTTTCCAGCGTGCAGCCAAGATCAAACTTCACGAAGTATTTGAAGATTTCCTCGACGCACTGTGCCGCGCGCGCAGCGTAAACATCCTTACGCTCCGGATCGCAGCGCATGAGGATGAGCGCGACATTGAGATAGATCATCGGAATGCCGAAGGCGCGGCCGCTGCGCGTTTCGGGAATGGTTTTTGGTCCCATGCCGACCGGGTCTTCCATGCCGTGGTTGAGATCCCAATAGAGGTCTGCCATCTGCCGTGCACGGGCAAGGCGGCTTTCGTCGCCCGTGACGGAGTAATATTCCGCGTTCGCCATGGCGCAGAACGCCTCGGAGAAGCAATACCGGCGCTGCCGCAGCGGCTGACCGTCCTTCGTGACAGTAAAATACATACGGTCGCCTGCGGCGTGGTTGAAGCAGTGACGCTCCATAAAATCAAGGCAGCTGCGGCTGGCGTCGAGCCATTCCGGCTTCGTGCCGTAGACTGTGCACAGATGGGCAAAGATCCAGCCGCACCGCCCCTGCATCCAGACGCTCTTATCCGTGGAATAGATTTTACCGGTTCGGTCAAGGCAGGTATAGACGCCGCCGAATTCCGGATCCATGCCGTTTTTCAGCCAAAAATTTACACAGCGATCCAATTCCGCGCGTACCCAAGTATGCGCCTCGGCAAATTGCTGTTTTCTCATTTCATTCATGTATATGCACCTCTTGCTACAATTCAAAAACAGGTCTGTGATTTATGCCTTTACATATTTCTGGGCAGCCTCTTCGATCATCGGCTTCGCACAGACGACGGTGTCCATGTATTGATTCATTGATCATTTCCAAACGTATACAAGTATCAATTATTGATGAAGATTGGCCAATGCCCGCATAATTTTCTCTTTGTTCCGCGCAGATGCTTCCGGGTTTTTCCTGCAATACTCATGATACAGAATGTCCAGAACATAAAACTGCGCGATCTTTGCGGCAACCGAGCCTTGCTGCAGGGGGGATTCGTTCGAACCGCATTGCAGCACAATATCCGATTTTTCCGCCCCGGGAGATTTGCAGAATCTCGTCAGCATAATAATTGTTGCACCGTTCTGCTTTGCTTGAGATAAAATATCCTCCATCTCAGTCGTCGCGCCGGAATAAGAAATAAAGAACAGAACGTCTTTCGCAGTCATGGTTGCCGCGGCAGAAATCTGCAAATGAGAATCATAAATGCTGAAGAACTTCGAGCTGACCGTGGAAAACAGATGCGCTGCTTCCTCCGCCATCAACATGGAGCCGCCCTGTCCCATGCAGTAGACGATCTCTGCCTGACTGAGCACCTCTACTGCGCGGATCACTTGCTCTTTTTTCAGCAATTCAGCAGTTTGTTTCATTGCGGCAGAGTATTCACCGTATAGCATTCCACCTACGTTTTGGTGCGCAGTGGAGTCTGTCGTAGTTTCAGACTCCTGGCTGTCTGAAAAGGGTTCATAGCTCGGGTGGCTTAATTTCACAAGCTCAATTTTCAATGCCGTGTATCCACGCGAGTGAAACCGTTTGCAGAAGCGGGTAATTGTAGCTTCTCCGACGTGACACGCCTCCGCAAGCTCGCTGATCGACATCATCTGCACTTCATCCGTATGATCCAGAATGTATTCCGCGATCCGCTTTTCAGAAGTTGTAAGTTCGTAGTAGACGCTACTCATTTCGCTCAGAATATCCATATGTTTGCTCCATTTCGTCGTTCTATTGCCTTGAAATCATCTTTCATGCACAAGGATAATTTCCATATCTATAATGCTACACCTCACGAGGAAGCAATTTCAACCATCATATTAAATGAAAATTTCTTTCATTTTTTATGAAAATAAACGAGGTATGATTCATGATTTATGACACGCCTGCCAATGCCCATCTGTACCAGGGAATCAGTGATTGGCTCCAAAAGGGCTTGGATTTTCTGATCCATTCCAATTTTACACGGAAATTGGGGCACATCCTGAACATACTGAACATAATAAGATGGTAGTTCCTGATGACTTCCGATGTTGATATTGTGCAAAAGAGCGACTGCCATTGACTGCCGCTCTTTTTGTATGTAGCACTATCAGCGTCAGAAGTTTCCAGCGTCTGTCCAGCCAAGCAGTGTCTCATCCGACAATGCGTTGGAGAAAATCTTAATCTTATCAATCATACCATAATACGGATATTGGAAGCCGCCATTCCGATCTGTCATTCCCAGCGTACCGGAATTGATGCCTGCAATATCAGAAAGGAAACCATATCCGGTAGTCGGATAACCGCTGGACAAAATAGTTTGTACCAGTTCGCCGTCGAAAAACAGCTTATAGCCGCCGCTCTCACTGGCCACGAATGCCGCCGTATGAGTCTGGTTCGCTGCCAAAGATACTGTGACAGATGACTTTTCAAAGTCTCCACCGCTCTGACGTCGAATCTCATAGCCCAGCTTATTGGATGCAATATAAAGATGGAAATGAGAATTCACATATCCAGACGCATTATTGCTAAAGCCCACCAGAGAATGTACAGAGGACACCTGCGAAGGAGTGAACTGTACAACGATAGTTCCCTCATGGAGCGCCGCAATCTTTTCCATGGCATCTGCATTGATGGTCGGATAAGTGCTGTCCGTTCCAGGTGCAGCCTGTGCCTCAGCGGAATAGATCAAATCTGGCGCAATAGGCTCAGACGGGTCGGGCTGCGTACCACCAATGTTCCCTTTAATATAATCCAGCGTATATTCGCCATAGACAAGAGAATGGATATTGTCCGGTCTACTCTCCTGCTCATAGAGGCAAACCACATTACCATTGGGCATTTCCATCAAACCAGAGTAACCAAACTCGCCAGTTCGAATCACCTTGCTATACGGCCAATCAAAGCCGAAAATCGTTCTGCCATTGGAATTCGTGCCATTCTCTTTGATCAGACCGATACGGAGTGTACCATTTGCACGGCTACTGGAAGCAGCATTGGCAAAGATAACTGCGGGGTATCCATCAATAGTCTGACTGTAGTTGATAACAGACTGCTGGCAACCAGCATACCGAGTTGGTGCGATCAGTACAGACTCCTGCGGCATATCAGCATCCCAAGTCTCGCCGCCGTCATAGCTGGTAGCAATCAGAACGCCACCGCCCTGACGCACGAACATCTTCAGTTGAGTGGATACATTATTACCCTCGGAAGGCATCTCAACAATCTGGATTTCACCCATAGAAATCTGGCTTAAGCCCTGACTGGCGCGCGCATCATTTGGAGAAGCACCACGCTGCCAAGTCTCGCCATTGTCATCGCTGTACAAAACAGCGCCGCTCAGCCCACTGTAAGTGGAGGAGTTATAGTAGATTGGAGCAAGGATTCTGCCCGCGTTTTTTCCGGTTTGGATCGTGATACCAATACCGGGAGCAGTGCCAAAGTGCTTCATATCTGATGTCTTGAGGCCATTGTTCATCAGTTTGGGTGCAGACCAAGTATAGCCGCCATCGTCGCTATACCGCATCACTAGAAAGACAGTATCAATGACACGAAGTTCGGTTCTTTTCGGGACGTCATTTCCATCATAAGAGCCATAATTGGTGTAGAAAATGTTACCTGCAACGGTATTGCCCTGATAGAGCGTGAAATCATCGCCAACAGTATAGTCTGTCTCAGCACCATTCAGATAGACTTTGCCCGTATACTGCGAAACCTCTCCCGCTACGAGACACTATCCCCCGATTTTGCCACGACCGTTCAATATCTGCGTACCACTGACCTTTTCCAGCTTCCTCATGGACACACAGGCATCGCCGGTGATCGTGTATTTCTGAACCGCTTTGACTACACCACCGCAGTAAGAACACCAAAAACGCTCTTTGAGGCGCATGAACGGTATCTCGACCTGCACATCGTCCTGAATGGTCAGGAGGGGATCGCTCTCGCCCCCACCGAGTTCCTCGCTGAACGGAAACGCGAAGAGGACGATTCTATTCTATACACTGGTGATGAAGCTTATCGCCTGTCACTGCGCGCGGGTCAGTTTGCTCTGCTCTATCCCGGAGAGGGGCATATGCCCAAGTTAGTCTGCGGGATTCCATCCCATGTCGATAAAATTGTTGTGAAAATCGCAATTAAATAACAGATTGGAGTGTGTTACGATGGACATCAAAAAGTATGAGGGCGTGATCCCTGCATTCTATGCCTGCTATGATGACGAAGGCAAAATCAGCCCAAAGCGCGTTAGAGCATTCACACGGTATCTGATTGGCAAGGGTGTCAACGGTCTCTATGTCGGCGGTTCCTCTGGTGAATGCATCTATCACAGCGTGGCAGAACGGAAGATTGTGCTGGAAAATGTGATGGTGGAGGCTGCTGGCAAGATTACAGTCATTGCGCACGTTGCTTGCAACAACACTGCGGACAGTCAGGATTTGGCCGCCCATGCTGAGTCAGTCCATGTGGATGCCATCGCGGCCATTCCTCCTATCTATTTCCACCTGCCGCCCTATGGGATCGCGGATTACTGGAATGACATCTCCGCCGCCGCACCCAATACTGACTTCATCATCTACAACATTCCGCAGCTGGCCGGTGTGGCTCTGACCATGCCTCTGTTGAAGGAGATGCGAAAGAATCCTCGTGTTATCGGCGTCAAAAACTCCTCCGCTGCCACCCAGGACATCCAGATGTGGAAGGACGAGGGCGGCGCAGATTTTGTCGTGATGAATGGTCCTGACGAGCAGTTTGTCTCAGGTCTGGCTATGGGCGCGACCGGAGGCATTGGAGGCACCTATGCAGTCATGCCCGAGCTATTCATCAAGGCGCGCAAGCTGTTTTACGATGGGAAGGTAAAGGATGCCTATCTGGTGCAGAATGAGATCTGCCGCATCATCTACAAGATATGCGAGGCGCACGGCAACCTCTACGCTGTCCAGAAGTCCATTCTAGCCAGGAAAGGCATTCTCTGCGGCGGTGTCCGTAAGCCTCTGCCCGCGCTGATCGAGTCTGACCTGCCTATCGTTAACGAGGCTGCCGCGATGATCGACGCTGCGATTGAAAAGTATTGCTGATTTTATCCCCCCACAGGTGGTCTGCGACCGCCATTGCACATTGGCACCCAGCCTTATCGGCTGGGTGCCTCAGTCTGTCGAAGAAGTTCAGCAAGAGCTGGGCTTTTTCTTATTTATATCGCTATATGCCAAGCCAGTTGACACTTTTTCCCACAGAAACCCGATAGAATGATATTTGGCTATTACGTGAACTGATGAACAACTGCATTGCGCACTCAGATTACAGGGCGTGACGGTTATCATTCAGAGCTGCTTCGGTACAGCCTCGCGGCAGAATGCAGGCAGCGCGCCTAGATGCTGAAAGTCCGCACATAAAAGTCCGCAAGCAGATGGGGTGCTTTTTTGCACACAAAAAGCCCGCACGGCAGAACCATGCAGGCTTTGAATTGAAGGAACATCCTATTTCTGCTTGAATATCCGATCTGAAAAAACGGTAATTCTTTACATTCTCTGTTCGTCTTCTTTTGCAAAGAACTCAGACCATGAGATACCTAAGCCGCGGCAAATTTGTTCAAGCGTTTCTACAGATAATTGTCCTTTCCGCCTTGCCGTATTTTTAATTGTAGACTGAGGCAGATTACAGAGCTCGGCCAGCTTGCTGAGTGTGAGGTTTCGCTCATTTGCAAGTTCTCTCACACGCTGAATTGTATCCATTCACAATCCCAACCTTTCGTGTATTGTACCTCCTATTCTACAACAAACACTGTCCGTTAATTGGTACAATTAAAGCACTCGTCCAACAATCTCGAATTGATTTTCCGGGCGGACAATCTTGTCTGCATAGTTTCGATTGTAGGAGATCAAAACAGGCTGCATATGAATAACGCCATAGCTATCTGTATAAGCGTCAACGGAGTCATTCTCCGGCTGCTGTTCTCCATAGCGTTTTATATATCCCTCACCATCATAGACAAAGATGCCAACTTGTCCAACAGAGAGAGTCTCACACTTTTGTACCCAGACAATCTGCCCATCGTGGTAAACCGGTTCCATGCTGTCTCCAGAAACTCTCACCCCAAAATCTGCGTCCGGAGGGACTGCATTTTCAGGGAAGCTGACCATCTCATAGTTTCCTTCATCCAGAAAGGCTCCTGTGCCGGCGGATACGCACAGGTTGCTGACTGCCTTACTAATGTATCGAATCTGATTGTCATCTTTTGACTGAGGCCTATACCTTCCGGAGGCAATCAGGTCATCCCGATAAGATCGCATTTTTGCCATTCCGATTTCATTAAGTTCCGAAACATAAGAACCTGTAAAGTAGGAAATACCCTCTTCAATATGCAGTGCGTGGCAAATTGCAACAAGCTGATACGCACTCGGGACGGTCAATCCGTTTGTCCATTTACCCAGAGCAGAGTGTGTAACATCTACACCGTAATTTTTCAGCACTTCACAAAACGCCTTTTTACTATATCCACAATCGCGGACAGCTTTGGCAAGCTGCTGTCCGATTACATTTCTCTTTTTTTCTATCTCTGCGTTATACGGAGAAGCAGCCGTTCTAAATGGAACGACTTTTGTGTCTTCGCGGTTCATAAAAGCACCCTTTCCTTTCGTATGTTCTGATTATACACGATGAAACACTCTCACGTCAAGGATATTAGCGAATAAGGTCGCAACTGCGACCTTGACATAGCGCAATTCGCTATTATATGATAATGGCACAAACGGAGCAGAGGGAGATACGCACGCCAATCATGGAAAGTATGTGGAACAACCACATGTCTCCCTTTTTATTTTGATAGAATTATGGATAGGCTTCAGCAAATACGACTTAATAAAACGCAAAGAAGAATTATGCCAGGAGTATCCAAGCTGGCGGCTCTGTTAAAACGGCTTTTGCGAGAAGTCAACTACACTGCCTGAAATTGATTATGCTACTGCCTCGATATAGTCAAATCCAAAGCGGTTGCAGAGTCCTGTTTCTACCGAAGAATCCTACAAATCCCCCTGTTTCCGCTTCAGTAGAAGCCACCAATATATGTAATTCGCAGGAAAACCTGAAAGCGGTGAATGACGAACGAGATGTTGGACAGATTCCCGCAACAACCTATTTCAAAGGAGAAGATATGGACTTTATCGAAGCAACGCCGCTTCCCACTGAATGCCGCTGCTGTCAAGAGCCGGATTGTTACAGTTGTGACCACGCATCAAAACGCTGGACTTTGTCCAAAAAGCAGGAGCTTTTGCTGCTGCGAAAGCTTAAAGAAAAGGCAATCCTGCGCTTTAAACGGCAGATTGAAGAAATTGATTATCAAATTGCAATGATGGAGGAAGCAAAGCGATAGCACAGAAGCGCGCAGAACAAGGCAGAATACTGCATGGTCATGCGGAGAGGAAGATGAATGTGAAATATGAGGGAATATCTTGCCAGTGGCACTGTCCAAACTGTGGCGCGCTAGTGCAAGGCATTAAAAATGGTGATGGTATAGCAAAGGGTGAATGCAGAAGCTGTGGCAGCAGTATGGTTCGAAAATTCATGGGGCGAAGACATGATCGTCTAGATGTTTACGCACCAAAGGGACAGGAAAGTGTCTACGCATAAAACAGAATACAGCGTGACGGTCAAAACGGTTGAGATGAAACAGGCTTCGTAAATCCGGTATCAGACCGCACGCCCTGACTACCGGATGGTTTATCCAGACATACATGAGAGGCCACCGGCAAGACAGATCCAGTAATGGGTCTGCCTTGTCGGTGGCTTTTTTTGTTTTTAGTTCGATTTCACTCAGATATTCAATCAACAAAATATTCATAGCCTGATATGCATTAGGGCTGAGGATACAAATGTGGACTTTCTCTATGAGAAGGACACATCGGTA
>CDYR01041679.1_pt1 | contig 13443 bp, 10 predicted proteins | sample 557691 | NCBI WGS metagenome assembly CDYR01 (sample SAMEA3182103, study PRJEB8094) | gut metagenome | biome: human; feature: gut; material: Stool; isolation source: human stools | place: Canada | collected 2013-02-19 | reverse complement strand
CGATGGGCGGATTCGGCGGCGCGATCAAGAATATTTCCATCGGCATCGCTTCGTCGGCGGGCAAGGCGTGGATACATTCCGCGGGTAAAACCCGGGATCGGTCCGAGGTATGGGAAAACCTTCCTCCGCAGGACGATTTTCTGGAATCGATGGCCGAGGCCGCCAAGGCGGTCGCGGATTACTGCGGCGACAGGATTCTTTATATCAGCGTGGCGAATAATCTTTCGGTGGACTGCGATTGCGTGGCGGCGCCCGAGGAGCCGAAAATGGGCGATCTGGGCATTCTCGCTTCGCTCGACCCCGTAGCCCTCGACCGTGCCTGCGTCGACAGGGTCCGTGCTTCGGAAGATCACGGCAAGGTGCATCTGATCGAGCGGATCGACTCGCGCAACGGCATGCATACGCTGGACTATGCCGAGCGGCTCGGAATGGGAAGCCAGCGATACGAACTGGTCGAGCTGGACTGAGATTTCGGAGCCGGAGGAAAATTGCGAGGCATCGGACGGCGGGAATAGCGGATTTCGCGGGACCGGACGGCCGTGCGAGTCCCGTACGCGGGGCTTCCGGCGCGCCGGAAACCGCATCGCCGCCGTATCGCCGCCCGTTCCGATCTTCGCCCTATGCGGGAAAACAGGCGGAGCCGTGTGTCGCCCGGCCGGTTTCGGATTAAGGAAATATAGCATACGGATTATGGAAAAACTGATTCGATTGTTGCATGAGGGGAATTACTCGCTGGTGGTCGCTCACGGCGAAATCCGTACCTTCTCGGGACGGGGAGTGTCGGACCTGTATGCCCTGTCGGGCGAGGACCCCGGGTTTCTGCGCGGGGCCTCCGTCGCCGATAAGGTCGTAGGCAAGGCGGCTGCGGCTCTGATGATCGTCGCGGGAGTGAGCGAGCTGCATGCCGATGTCATCAGCCGGCCCGCTCTGGACCTTCTGGCCGGCAGCGGAGTGAAGGTCGGTTACGCCGAAGAGGTCCCGCATGTGATCAACCGCAGCGGGACGGGCTGGTGCCCGCTGGAGACCCGTTGCCGCGATTTGCGTACTCCGGAGGAATGCGTGGCGCAGATACGCGATTTTATGAATGCGATGAATAACCGATAAAAAAATCGATATGCAAGCAACGACCGTAAAACTTCATTCGCTGGGGTACGACCAGGCGAAAACTTACTGGATCGCGGCTCTGTTCGTGGCGGGAAACGTCCTGCTGCCGCAATTGTGCCATCTCGTTCCGCAGGGCGGCGTACGGTGGCTCCCTATCTATTTCTTCACGCTGATAGCCGCTTACAAGTACGGTTGGCGCGCCGGCATGCTGACGGCCGTTGCCTCGCCTTTGATCAATTCGGCGCTGTTCGGCATGCCCGCCGCCGATACTTTGCCCCCTATTCTGTTCAAATCGTCGCTGCTGGCCGTCGCCGCGGGACTGACTGCTGCGCGTTGCCGTCGCGTGTCGCTGCCGCTGCTTGCGGCTGTGGTGCTCGGTTATCAGGCGATCGGCACTCTCGGCGAATGGGCGATGACCGGATCGCTTCGCGCAGCCTTGCAGGATTTCCGTATCGGACTGCCGGGCATGTCGCTCCAGATCCTCGGAGGCTGGGCCTTCATGCGCTGGGTACTCTGCCGATAAGCCGGGAGCGGCTTTCGGGCGATCCGGATTCTTCGGACGGATATGACCTTACGGCCATACAAGGCGGTTGTACGCCGTAGGTTTGTTTCCCGAGCGTCTACGGGAGACTTAGGATTTCCTGTTTGTCTTCCGTCTCCCGGAACCGATCGTTTCCCGATCGTGTTTCGGCCGGGCGCGTTCGGCATGCTTTCCCGTTGCCGCCTGCCATGCGGTCGGGCGAGCCATGGGCCTGCCGGGTTGCCGGAACTTTTGGCAGAAAGCCTTTGTTTTCGGCCTCGTATCGAAACGAACGTACCGTTGCGCACCCGGCGGGCGGTACGATAACAAGAGGAGATCGGATTTGATATTTTTTTCGCTTACTTTGCAGAATCAAACCGTCGTACCATGTCGCTTATCTTATGTATCGAGGCCGGCACCGACATCGGTTCCGTAGCCTTGGCGAAAAACGGCAGGCTCCTTTCGCTGCGCGAAAATCTCGAGGGGAAGCATCATGCCCAGAATCTGGCCGTATACGTGGAGGAAATCCTTCGGGAAAACGATCTCGATGCCGACGAACTGGATGCCGTGGCCGTCGGCAAGGGTCCCGGCTCCTACACCGGACTGCGGATCGCCGTATCGCTGGCCAAGGGGATTTGCTATGCGACCGGAAAGCCGTTGATCGCCGTAAACAGTCTGGAAGCCCTCGTACAGGTCGCGCTGGAGGATTTCGAAGCCGGCATACTCGATCTGGAATCGCTGGAAGACGCCAAGTTGCTGCCGATGATCGACGCGAGACGCATGGAGGTCTACTGTCAGTTGTTCGACGCGCAGGCCCGGCCGTTGTCCGAAGTGGAGGCTCACGTTCTGACGGCCGAAAGCTTCGCTGCCGAACGGGCGCAAGGGCGGCTGGTGCTGTTCGGCAACGGCGCGGCCAAGAGCAAAATGCTCTTCACCGAGCCGGGAGTGCATTATGTCGATGTGACGCCCTCGGCTCGCGGTCTGGTAAGTCCGGCGACAGAGGCTTTGAAAATCAGTAAGTTCGAAGATGTTGCCTATTTCGAGCCGTTTTATTTGAAAAATTTTGTCGCAACTTCTTCGTCGAAAAAATTTTTTTGATTACATTTGTGCCGTAAATATTGACCCATGGTGTAATGGTAACACTGCAGATTCTGGTTCTGCCTTTCTTGGTTCGAGTCCAGGTGGGTCAACGAAATAAATTTCAAGCGCTTAACTTTTAACGAGTTGAGCGCTTGTTTTTTACGGATGCAACATAGGCGAAACATGGCGTTTTCGTTTGCTTTTGAATGTATCGACTTGTATATCATCCGAATATATTTGCAAGTATAAGGATGATAGTTAGTACTTAGGACTTAACAGGAGAGTATTTTATTGATGCCTGACCGACGGTTGCCAAAACGACTTCTATGCGTCAGGGCGGTTTCAAAGTACGATTCCCGAATTTCCGCGCAGCGGCAGGCCGTTCCGGTTCCGGACCCGACTTTGCGGGATCACCTTCGGTCCGGCCGGTTTTTCGGTCGGATATGTTTCGTGTACGGGCATAGAAACGCGGACTGAGCCGATTATTGGCTTCTGCGGTCTTGGAAAAACCTCATTGGCAAATAAATGAGTAGAGCCCGCCTCGTGGAGCGTGAACGCTTTACCCTTGTCTGCTTTGAAATTTCCCATGTTTCAGAACTCCTGTCCGGACGGCAACCGGTCGGTCGCGGCTTTTTCCCGTTGCGGGCGATCGATGCGCGAGAAGCGATTTTTCAGCCATGCGGTCGCGATTCTCGCGGAATAAAGCGCGATTCGTCAGGCAAAACTTGCGATTTAGAGCTTTACGTCATAAATTAGGCGGTCAAACCGCGACGCTCCGTTTCCGGCGCTTGCAGCCGCAGGCTCCGGAGACAGCGGCGGAAGACCCGAAACGAAAGAAACCTTTTCTATTCCGAGCCAGCCATGATGAAGCTCCTTATTCTTCTGGCCGTCGCGGTCGCAGGCGTGCCGACCGCTCACGGTCAGGACTCTTTCCCTGCCGTAAAAGGACGCGTGACGGACGCCTCGACGGGAGCGGACATCGACTTCGCGGACGTCGTGATCGTCGACACGAGCAATCGGACGGTAGCCAGAACGATCGTCAGCGGCGGGGAATTCCGGATCGATGAAGTGGAGAACGGCGATTTTTTACTGAAAATCATGCTGTTGGGTTACCGGCCCTACACGAGCGACACGATCGCTTTCCGCAGCGGCCGTCCGATCGACATGGGGACCGTCTCTCTCGTGCCCGAGGAAAACCGGCTCGAAGGCATTGCCGTCACAGGTTCCCGAGGCCGGATCGTCTATAAGCTGGACCGGCAGAGGATCAGCGGCTCCGCGTCCCTGTCGGCGGCGGGAGGAACGGCGGCCGACATTCTCGGCTCTACTCCCTCGGTCCGGGTGGACGCCGACGGAGAAGTGTCGTTCAGAGGCAGTACGGGCTTTCTCGTCTATGTGGACGGCAAACCCGCCGTACAGGAAGGAACCCGGGCTCTGGAACAGATTCCCGCCTCGACCGTTGCGGATATCGAGATCATTACGACTCCCTCGGCACGCTACAAAACGGACGGAGACGCGGGCATCATCAACATAGTCACCAAGCGTCAGACAGGAGAGGGACTGAGCGGAGCCGTCGGCATGGCCGGAAGCACGCTGGGGGCGTGGAACGGAGACGTGCTGCTGGCGTACCGCAAAGGACCTCACCGATGGTACGTGGGCGGAACCGGGGCCGAAATCCGCGGGAAAAGCGATTTCGGCCAGCAGAAAACCACGATCGTGGACGATTACACGACGACGTCCGACGCCGACGGAACCCGTCACAGCAACAACGCCTCCTATATCGGACGATTCGGTTGGGAGTACGGCTCACGCCGCCACAGACTGTCGCTGGAATTCCAAGGCGGCGACACCAAGAACGCCCGGGGCGGCGACATGGGCTACTACGAGCATCGCATGCAGGGGACCAATGTGATAAACGACGCTTTCTACGACAGCCATGATCGCTACTCCAACGAGAAGCAGCTCGCGCAGTTGTCGGCCGATTACTCTTTCCGGCTGAACGAGCGGGGCGACCGGATCTCGATAACGGGACGGCTGCGGTACGACTGGTATGCGCTGGAATACACCGAAAGCAACATGTTCGACACGACGGGAGCGCGCTACGAAGGTACGCGCGGCTACGAAAAGGAGCATCACTGGGATTTCGACGGGAGCGCGGTCTACGAGATGAACTACCGCAAGCAAGGGAAACTGGAAATCGGTTACCAGTACACGTCCTACAGCGAGCACGGCGACTACAACATCACGTATTGGGACCGCGCCGCGCAGGATTTCCAGTGGCAGGACGACCTGTACGCCCCGTTCTTCTACCGCCGCCAGATCCATTCGCTCTATGCCATGCTGAACGACCGGATCGGTCCGGTAGCGTTCGACGCGGGACTCAGGGCCGACAATACGCTCGACGAGCTCGCCATATCGGTGGCCGGAGCCGACCGCGACATTTCGCGTCTGGAGCTGTTTCCTTCCCTCCACGCATCGTACGAGGCTCCGCACGGCAACACGTTCTCCGTCGGTTACTCCTACCGGACGAACCGGCCGGGAATCTGGCAGCTCGAACCCTATATCACCTACGAGGATTACTACACCAAGCAGATCGGAAATCCCGACATCCGGCCCGAGTACATTCATTCCGTCGAGGCGGGATACCGGAAAAGCACGGGGAAAGGCGGCAGCATCGCGGTCACCGGATTCTTCCGGTCGCGAACGGGCGTGATCGACCGCATCCGCGTGGCCTACGAGCCCGGCGTGACGCTCGATTCGCTGATAAATGCGGGTTGCGACCGCTCGGGCGGCGTGGAGCTCGACGCACGCGTGAAAGTCGCCCGCTGGTGGGACATGACCGTCAACGGAAGTTTTTTCGGATATAAGTTCGTCAGCCGTTACGAGGGGTGCGAGGACGCTTCCAACACGAGCTACGCGCTGGGACTGATCAACCAATTCACGCTCGGACCCGCGACACGCCTACAGTTCGATGCCAATGCCGTCGGCCCTACGGTACTGACGCAAGGTCGGGAAAAGGCCTATTGCTATTTCGATTTGGCCCTGCGCCAGCAATTCTGTAAGAACCGCATTTCGGCCGCGCTGGTCGTGCACGACGTATTCCGCACCGCACGTTACGAGAACCGCCGCACGACTCCTTCGCTCGTTTCGTCGACCCGTATCAGGCCCAAGTACCCCAATGTCGTTCTGTCGCTGAGCTATTCGTTCAATGCCGCAGGCGACAAGGAACATACGGGACGGGTTTCGTCCGGCGCGCGGTTCGACGGCAGGGAGTTCTGACGGACATGCGGAAAATCGCGCCGATACCCGAACCGGCGTCGGCGCGACGATGGATATGAGTCGGGCCGCGCCAATGCCGTCGGTCCTACGGTACTGACGCAGGGCCGGGGGAAGGCTTATTGCTATTTCGACCTGGCCCTGCGCCAGCAATAATCCGCCGTCCGGAACGGGCTCTGAAAACCCGCGCTCCCTGAATACGCGCTCCGCGCCCCGAGGAGAATCGCGCGTCTTCCTAAAATTCGCGCCCCTGCTTGAGGTCTTCCACGAACCGGTCGATGCGGTGCAGCTCTTTCGGGATATCGATGCTCTGAGGGCAATGGGGAATGCACTGTCCGCATCCGATGCAGTGGCTCGCCTGACGCAGCCGGGGAACCGAACGGTCATAGCCTACGAGGAACGCCCGCCGCGCCCGGCGGTAGTTGTCGTCCTGCGACGAGGAAGGTACGTTCCCTTCGTTGACGCACCGGTTATAATGCAGCAGAATGCCCGGAATGTCCAATCCGTAGGGACACGGCATGCAGTATTGGCAATCGTTGCAGGGAACGGTCGGGTAACGCAGCAGCAGTTGCGCGGTCTGCTCGAGAAACTCCCTGTCTTCGTCGGTAAGCGGTTCGAGCGGCGAATAGGTGCGCAGGTTGTCCTGCAGATGCTCCAGATAGGTCATGCCGCTCAGCACGGTCAGTACCTTTTCCGGCGAGCCGGCGAAGCGGAACGCCCACGAGGCGACGCTCGCTTCGGGCCGGCGCTGCTTGAGATGCGCGGCGATGTGATCGGGCACGTTCGAGAGCCGTCCGCCGAGCAGCGGTTCCATGATGATCGCCTGAATGCCGCGCTTCGCCAGCTCCCCGTACAGATATTCGGCATCGACGTTATTCCCCGACGCATGCTTCCAGTCCACGTAATTGAGCTGAATCTGCACGAAATCCCAATGCGCCCGCTCGTCCATCGCCAGCACCTCGTCGAAGACGTCCACCGTTCCGTGGAAAGAAAATCCCAGATTGCGGATACGGCCCGCTTCCCGCTCTCCGAGCAGAAAGTCCAGCATCCCGTTGTCGATATAGCGGGCGCGGAACGTGTCGATTCCGCCGTTGCCGATCGAATGCAGCAGATAGTAGTCGATATAGTCCACCTGCAGGTCCTCGAAGGACTTCCGATACATGGTTATCGAGTTCTCGCGGGTATGGTTGGCGAAGTTAGACAGCTTGGTGGCGATCAGGAATTTTTCGCGGGGATGACGCTTCAGGGCGATCCCGGTCGATTTTTCCGACCAGCCTTGCACGTACACGGGCGACGTATCGAAATAGTTCACTCCGTGAGCTATGGCATAGTCCACCAGCTCGTTGACCGCATCCTGGTCGATCACGTTCCCCCGGCCGTCGGGCGAAGGGAGAGTCGGCCAGCGCATACACCCGTAGCCGAGCAGCGACACGCGATCGCCCTTTTTGTCGTTGGTACGGTAAGTCATCCGGTCGGTCGGAATGGCCGTCCGGGCCGCCCGACCGCCCGACACCGGGTTATTCTCCGGGCTGCAGCCAGCCCATGCGGCCGTAGTCGCGGCCGCACTGATTCCCACGATTTTCAGAAAATCGCGGCGGTTCATTTCCTTATCTCGTGCTCCCATAGAAAGTCGCCTTGACAGATTATACGATACGGTGTCTCGCATGCCCCTCGACGTAAATGGCGCTGAAAGGGCGTGCCGGACAAAGGTTTTCGCAAGCTCCGCAGCCGATGCAGCGCTCGACGTTCACGACGGGAATTTCGGGCGAATCCGGCATAGCGGGATCGGAAGCTACCATGACGATCGCGCCCGTCGGACAATGGCGAGCGCAGTTGCCGCATTTCACGCCGTCTGTCAGCGGAACGCAGTTTTCCCTGACCCATACGGCATGACCTATCTGGATGGCCGACTTGTCTGCCGCCGTGATTTTCAGAATCGCGCCCGTCGGACATACTTCCGAACATTTCGTACATTCGGGCCGGCAGTAGCCGAGCTCGTACGAGGCCACGGGCTGCATGAACGTCGTCAGCGCGGTCGAAGGGCGCAGCACGCCCGAAGGACACACCGACACGCAAAGCTGGCAGCCCGTGCAGTGCGCGGTCATGTGACGGAGGCTCTGCGCGCCGGGAGGCACGATCGGGGTGGCGCGGTTCGGAATCTTCTTGTCCGCGATGACGGCCAGGCCGCCGTCCACTTTTTTCTCCTGCGCCCTCGTCACGGATGCCGCGGCGAACAGACTCAGACCGGTCAGAAAGCGCCTTCGGGCGGGATCGGCCTCCCTGCCGCCGTCCGAGACCGGTACGGCCGTACTCCGACGGCGCTTGTACCGGATCGCTCCGCGCCGGCATTGATCGATGCAATCCATGCAGGCGACACAGCGCGAATAATCGATCTTATGCTCCCGGCTGTCGATACACGCCGCCTTGCACCGGCGGGCGCATTGTCCGCAACCGTTGCATTTCGTAACGTCGATGACCGGCCGCAGCAGCGAAAAGCGGGAAAGGAACCCGAGCACCGTACCTACCGGGCAAATCGTGTTGCAGTAGGTACGACCGTTCCGCCACGACAAAACGGCCAGCGCCGCGAACATGGCGACAGCGATCGCAAAGGTCGGCAGACTCTTGATCCAGACATCCGTCCGGTAGAAAGCGTAGCTGCCGGCCCTTTCGGCGAAGCCGGCCAGCAGGTTATTGCCCCACTGCCAAAGCGGCGCGAAAAGATTCGAAGCGATACGCCCGTAAGCTCCGTACGGGTCCAACAGCGCCACGACGGAGCCTACGCCCGCCGCGAGTGCTACGACGAACAGCGAAAGCACCGTATAGCGCAGCCACGACAACGCCGGCGAATGGGAATAGCGGTTTTTCCGGCGCCGTCTTCCCAGCCGGCCGAACACGTCCTGCATCACGCCCAACGGACAAACGACCGAACAATAAACGCGTCCCAGCAGCAGCGTGAGCAATACGAGCGCCGCCACGACGCCGAGATTCAGGGCCAGTACCGCAGGCAGGAACTGAATCTTGGCCAGCCAGCCGAACCATGCATGGATCGTTCCCGTGAAATCGAGAAACAGCAGCGTGACCGGCACGAAACAAAGGACGGCGAGCGTTATTCTGATTTTTCGCAACATGCCTCGTCTGTTTAATTCGAATTTACAAAGATATATTTCATTCCCTTGTCACCTATGATTCTCCTTTTGCAAAAATAGCGGGTACGGACATAGCGCTTGTATCCGTTTTACGGATCATAGAACCCGTATCATCGAAATGGCGAAATACGATTCTACGATTTTTGGGGAAGCGCGTTCCGAAACCGCAGATCGTCGCTCCGGCCGAACGGAAAGAATCACCCGCAACGAAAGTTCTGCCGATTTCCTTTCGGCCGTTTCACAGCCCGTCCGACAAACGTTTTACCTGCAAAGCGGCAATCGCCTCGGCTCGCGCGATCGTCCGTCGGGAACTCCGTCGTCTCCGGCAAACGGCTGAGCGGGCTTCGTCCCGTTCGGTCTGGGACCTAAAAGCGGGATTATCGGGAGTTTTCCCGCTGCCCGGATGCTCCGGCCGGTTTGCTCGCACCCCTATTCGAACCACGGCAACGGACCGTTCTTCCTCCGACTCGTCCGGCTGCAGTCGCTTACCGCTTTCGGTCCGAACGACCGGCCACGAGCTCATACGATCGTCGGACGAGCCTTCTGATTTCGCTGTCGGGAATATCCCGGTCGAAACGGACGTTGATCCAATGCCGTTTGTTCATATGGTAGCCGGGCTCTATGCCCTCGTAGCGGTCCCGCAGATCGATCGCCTCGTCCGGGTCGCACTTCAGACAGCAGAAATCGAACTCGCGGATATGGACGAAACAGAACCATTTGTCCCGCACGCAGAACACGAGCAGTTCCCGGTCGTACTCCGAGGCCGCTTTGTCGAACGGCATCTTGTCGCATGCGCCCGGGAAAGAGAGGCAGTATGTCCTGAATTCTTCTATGTTCATTTCGGTAGCTCCGGAAACGCTTGTCGGTCTGCGTTCTTGATGCGGGGCCCTTCATGCCGTTCGTTGCGAACGAATTTCTCCGGAGCGGGAAACGCTTCCGGGAACTTGCCGAAGCGCACCGGCCCGCGGGGAAGCGGGGATCAGGATACTTTACCGTTCTCCGTCAGAACGTGGCGGTCGCCCGGAGGTTGGCTCCGCCCTCGGCCCGGAAGTAGGAGTTGTCGGCTCCGACGTTCGACCGGACGATATGGTACTCGAACGATCCGTAGAGCAGGTTGTCGGGATCGAGCACGAAATACTCGTAGTTGAAGTCGTAAGGCACTTGTCCGCTGTTCACCTCGATGCCGACCTGCTCGATGCGGAAGAAAGAGGCCCCGCGCGTGTGGCCCGCGAAATCCGTGTCGAGCGACGTCAGGATGTTCTTGCAATTCTGGGCGTGGATGCGGCCGAACCAGCAGGAGTGATCCATCTTGGAAAAGACAAAGGCATTCTCGCAGTCCCATGCCGACAGGTCGTTGCCGTTCATGTGCTCCGAGAAGACGAATCCGTAACGGAACGCGCTCTTGACGTATACGTTCCTTAGTCCTTGCTCGGGGTTGCACCACAGCCGGGGACCGATGAAGCCGGCCGAATAATGACCGTCTTTCGACGGAGCCGTCAGGGCGGTGTTGCGGACCGACGAGTAAATCAGTACGTTATCGGTGTACACGGTAGCCGCGTAAGCCATGTTGATACCCGACAGATAGGGGTATTTTCCTTCCTCGGCCTTCGCCTGAAAGGCCAGATCCTCGATGCGGATCACGGCATGGTTGAGGCTGTACAGGTTCGATCCCGTTCCGGCCGCCAGAATGCAGGCGGGCGTGGCCGCCGGATCGGTCTGAGGCTCTCCCAGCACGTCGGAGAACAGCACCGTCCCGTTGTCCCATACCTCCGAACGGTCTTCGCCCGTATGGTTGGCGTACGAACAGGGCGTGACGACGCAGGTTTCGCCCCGCAGGCGGATCATCACGTAATCCCGCTTGCCCGGGCTTTTCTTGGGCTTGACGATCAGGTGCGCCTTGACCCGATAGTTCTCTTGCATCGTGGCCAGGCGGTAGCGGCCGTTGGGGAAGTAGACCGTACCGCCGCCGTGATCGATCGCATGGTCGAGCGCCGACTGAATCGCTTTCGTGTCGTCCGACCTGCCGTCGCCCTTGGCGCCGAAGTCGCGGACGTTGTACACCGACTGGCAGGACGCTCCGCTTGCAGCGGCAGGCTGCGACATCCGTTTCTGCCCGTAGCAGACCGTGCCGAGCAGCAGGGCGAGCGCAGCGGCGCAAATAGTCGTTTTCATAGCTTTCGTTTTACGGGTTTGGGCCCCTCCGGCTTCGCCGGGCCGTTCCGACGGGTCCGGACGAGCACGAGGGGCGCTTGCTCCGCACGCGGGGAACGCATGCGGTTGCGGGAGTAAAAATAGCAAGAATGATCGGATTCGGCAACCCGTAAGGTAAAAAACGTTTCACATAGCGGTCAGAAAACCGGAACGCCGCGCATGGTTCATGTCCGCAGCTCGTCCGGCGGATCGGACCTTTCGGAAAAGCTGATCCCGCCGCTCTTGTCCGTCAGGGAAAAAATCCTATATTTGCATGAAGGCCGGCCGACGAAGATTCCCGCTCCGACGGGAAACCGGATCCGGAAAGCCGCCGGACGAATGCGGTTCGCCCGGCGGTTTCTGCCGGCTATCGCCCGAGCACAACTAACCCGAACTTATGGAGACAACGACGAAGGAACACTTAGGCTGGATCGACCTGCTGCGCGTGCTGGCCTGCTTTCTGGTCGTGCTTTCGCACTGCTGCGACCCGTTCGTCGCGCAGTTCGACGCCGACCGCAGCGCATTTCTCACGGGCATGTTCACGGGGAGCACGGTCCGGTGCTGCGTGCCGCTTTTCGTCATGATGACCGGCGTGCTGCTGTTGCCCGTGCAGACCGGCATGTCCGCTTTCTACCGCAAGCGGATCGGGAGAATCGCACTTCCGCTGGTGTTCTGGTCGCTGGCGCTGCCCGCGCTCTACTGCGTTTATCTGAACTGCGGCGGAACGACGTCGAATCCTCAGGTCGTGATGGAGGATCATACGCTGCGGGCCACGCTGACCAAGCTCTATACGTTCGTTTTCAATTTCAACTATGACACCACGCCGCTCTGGTATCTTTACATGCTGGTCGGACTGTACCTGATCATGCCGATTCTGAGCGTCTGGCTGCAACAAGCCTCCCGCCGCGACCTGAAGCTCGCGCTGTGGCTGTGGGGCGCAACGCTCGTACTGCCGTACGTAGGCATGGCGGCGCCCATGCTCGGCTATTCGGGCAATTACGGAAATCCGGGGATTCTGGGCGTCTGCGACTGGAATCCCTACGGCACGTTCTACTATGTGTCGGGATTCGCCGGCTATCTGGTGCTGGCCTATTATCTGGTCAAATACCCTCCTGCATGGAGCTGGCGGCGCACGCTCGCGCTCGGCATCCCGATGTTCGCGGCCGGCTATGCGGTCACGGCATTCGGCTATCTGGCCATGCAGAGCCGCTTTCCGGGCAACTACGCCTACCTCGAGATCGTTTGGTACTTTACGGGCATCAACGTCTTTCTGATGACGTTCCCGGTCTTTCTCGTCGTGCGGAAACTGCGGCTGAAACCACGCCGATGGCTCGCGCGTCTGGCATCGCTGACCTTCGGCATCTATTTGTGTCATTTCATTTTCGTGCAGATCGGTTACGACTTGATCGGAACGATCGGTTCGCTTCCGGTGCTCGCGCGCATCGTGCTGACGGCCTGCTGCGCTTTCGCGGTCAGCGCGGCGCTGGTGTGGCTCATGAGCCGTTGGAAATGGACATGGAAACTGGTCCGGTAGCGGACGGGGGGAGACAGGTTCCCCTGTTCTGCGCCGAACCTTGTTTTGAAACACGGGGACCCCGCGGCAGCGGGAGCGCCTTTCCGGGATGAAAGCGATCGTCGCGTCTCGGCCCGGCGGTCCGCAGCGCGACTTGCGGCATGCTTGCCGGCCGGCTCGTTTTTTCCTTTGTCTTTCAGGAACGGATTTGTATCGTGCCAGGTAGCGGAATCGTCGGCGTACGCGGCTGTATCCGACCGGGGCGGACTACCGGTCTACCCCTTATTCGCTCCGTATACGATAATAACGGTTCTCGCATCTGCGAGAACCGTTATTCCCGCTATGTTATGGACACAGGGAAAAATGTTTGCGATCCCGTGCGGGCGGAACCGGTGCGCGGAAACCGCTTCGCGTCGGACTCGCCACGCTTCGGCTCGAGTCGGCCGGGCGGAGTCTCAGTAAGTCAGAATTTCCGGCCCGCTTTCGGTCATCACGAACGTATGCTCCCACTGGGCCGAAGGCAGCCCGTCGTCGGTCAGGACCGTCCAGCCGTCGGCCTCGTCGATGAAGATGCTGCGCGAGCCCATGTTGATCATCGGTTCGATCGTGAATACCAT
>CDYR01008433.1_pt1 | contig 13594 bp, 16 predicted proteins | sample 557691 | NCBI WGS metagenome assembly CDYR01 (sample SAMEA3182103, study PRJEB8094) | gut metagenome | biome: human; feature: gut; material: Stool; isolation source: human stools | place: Canada | collected 2013-02-19 | reverse complement strand
TTTATAAATTATCAGAGGTAAAAAACTTTAGATGTATTTGAGAGGTGTATTATGATAGGAACAAAAATACTTGTAGTAGACGATGACGAAAATATCTGCGACATGCTTCGCCTTTACCTTGAAAATGACGGCTATGAAGTTAAAACTGCGGGTGACGGCGCCGAAGGCGTAACATATTTTAAAATGTATGAACCCGACCTTGTTCTGCTCGATATAATGATGCCTAAAAAGGACGGCTGGCAGGTTTGCCGTGAAATCCGCGAGGTATCATCAAAACCGATTATAATGATAACAGCAAAGGGAGAAGTATTTGATAAGGTTCTCGGTCTGGAACTCGGAGCAGATGATTTTATAGTAAAACCGTTTGAAATTAAGGAACTTTCAGCAAGAATTAAGGCGGTTCTCAGACGCTATTCTGCTCATGACAATCAGAAGGACGATGACGTCATAAAGTTTGACAATATTGAGATAAGTACAGACAAATATGAACTTAAACTGAGAGGTAAATCTGTCGATATTCCTCCTAAAGAACTTGAACTCCTATATTTCCTCGCTTCCAACTACAACAGAGTCTTTACCCGCGATCAGCTGCTCGACAAGGTGTGGGGCTTCGATTATCTCGGAGATTCCAGAACGGTTGACGTACATGTAAAAAGACTGCGCGAAAAACTTGAAGGCGTATCTGACAAGTGGGTTCTTAAAACGGTCTGGGGTATCGGTTATAAATTTGAGCTTTTACAGTAATTTCCGATTGTAAAAATTCCATGCTGAACTGAAAAGAAAGCCATAAAGTAATAAAAAGGGACGCTGAAAGCGTCCCTTTTTTACAATAAAAACAGAATCTATATTCTTTATCAGCAATAAAGAAACATATGAAACAAGAAAGCCCGCATATAGAGAAAGATATAGCTATTGATGATAAACGGTGCAATATATAGCCCGAACCTGAAGGAATGGTAAATAAATATGTACAGAAGCTTATTTTCAAGATATCTTGCCGCATTTCTGCTTATAATTGTAGTTGCGTTTTCTATTCTCGTCGCAGTAATCGGATCAATGATGTCAGATTATACTGATGAAGTGAACGGAGAAGTCCTTTCCCGTATCGCTGACAAATCAAAAGAATATCTCGAAATCGAATATTACGAGTCGGGAAAATCAAGTTTTAATCAATATGTATATTACGAAAGCAATATTATCAGAAGAATGATGTCTACATTGGCAGTGTTCAGTGATAATTCGTTCATATTTGTAACCGATAACGAAGGAATAGTACTGTTCAGCAACTGTGATGATATTGAAATTGAAGATACTGTTAATAAAGATAAGATGTCAGAAATAGAGGAAAACGGAAGCAGAAGATACCGAAGTAATAATCTGGACGGTCTTTTACCGTCCGAATGCTTAATTTGCACATCGGCAATAAATGACAACAACGAGAATTTCGTAGGTGCCGTTTTTGTCTGTATAAATTCATCTGTCCTTGATTCCTTTGAAAATACTATGATTAAGACTCTGGTCATGGAATGCCTCTGGGTACTTTTAGCCGCCCTCATAGCCGTCTACTTTATCAGTGAAAGAATTACAAGACCGCTCAAGGAAATGAGCGTTGCAGCAAAATCTTTTGCTTCAGGTCGGTTTGATGTCCGAGTGCCGGTTATAGGCCATAACGAAGTTGCCGATCTTGCTCAGGCATTTAACAACATGGCAGGATCACTTGCCAAGCTTGAAGATATGAGGCGTACATTTCTTGCCAATGTGTCACACGATCTGAGAACACCTATGACTACAATAGCGGGATTTATCGATGGTATTCTTGACGGAGCTATTCCTCCCGATAAGCATGAATATTATCTCGGAATAATAGCCTCTGAAGTCCGAAGACTGTCCAGACTTGTAACCACCCTTTTAGATATTACAAGAATTCAGGCCGGCGAGCGGAAATTCAACATGGAACCGTTTGACATCTGCGAAATGGCAAGGCTTATACTAATATCGTTCGAGCAAAGAATCGGTGATAAAAAACTCAACGTTTCATTTGACTGCGACAGTGAAAAGATGTTCGTCCTCGCAGACAGAGACGCCATATATCAGATAATGTACAATATCTGCGACAATGCCATAAAATTTTCCTATGACGGCGGCGAATATAAAATATCGATAATGTCAAAATCCGGTAAGGTTTATGTTTCTGTTTACAATGCGGGACAAGGTATAGCTGAAGACGAAATTGCATATGTTTTTGATCGTTTCTACAAGAGCGATAAGAGCCGCGGACTCGATAAAACCGGAACCGGACTTGGGCTGTATATTGCAAAAACAATAATCGATGCCCACGGTCAGGAAATTTGGGTAAGAAGCGTATACGGTGAATTTTGTGAATTTGTATTCACATTGCAGGCAACACATGAACCAAAAGAAAAAGAATAGATTGAAAGCTTTTTATACTCAAACTTTACAAAAAAAAGTATAAAACGACATATATGATTTATGCATAATTCAAATATGAATGATATACTGAATTTATTCTAATTAAGATATTTATAAGGATTAAGCTTATAATATTGCTTTGCGCCGACAAGCATACTGCCATAAGGTAAATCAAAATTAAATTTATACAGGCGTTAGTCTTTAGATAAATATATCTTTTTTCAGTTATTTACACAAGGCTGTTTATTATTTGTTTATTATTATCTTTGTATTCTGACATTGGCCGGACAGGGAGGTTTTCGGAAAATGGAAAATAAAATATGCAGTACCGAAAATTACTCGGCTCTTTTGTCGGACGGATTAAAGGAGAACGGCGACTGTATCAATGATAAAGAAAACAATAAGACTTCTGCCGACAGGCGGGAAGTCTTATATGGAAACGGTGCATACAGCTCCTATTATACGGTATATAAGCAAGAGATTGCCCGAAAAAAAAGAGAAAATTCGCGTACTCATTATGCAAATACCGTTTTAAGCGTTCTATTTTTTATAACGGCTTTCATTTCTATACTTTCAGTAACTGTTGTTACAGTTATGTTCATTAAGGAAGGAATGCTTCTCAAAGAGCTAAAAAACGTTGTATTAAGCGGAACATCCGCAGAAGAGAGCGAATTTGAAGCTGAAGGAGAGAATTTGCAATCCCCCGATGCTTCTCGGGCATTGAGTACCGGAGGAACAGAAGTAAAAAAATACAGCGATCCGCAGATTATTACCAAAAGATTTACAGGTATGATCTGCACGCAGATCAGCGACAGCTTTATAAGAACGTACAGACTTCCGCATGGTGTTTATGTTGAAAATATAGATACAGACGGAACTGTTACTGTTTCTGACATCTATGCAGGAGATATTATTACAGAAATAGGCGGAACGCCGATTTATACAGTCAGCGATGTTTTTTCCATAATATTTGATAAAGTAGAAGCACAGAAAATGAGTAACATTGAGTTTTGTATCTACCGGAACGGAGAGAATATACGTCTTTCATGTAACGTATCTTAAAATCCGAATTAACTCATTAAGTCTTTTGTATTAACAGTTGTATTGATAGTGCAGTATGATTTTAAATTAACAATGCAAAGTATAAATTAGTCAATAACGTAAAAAGTCACAATTTGCATTGACTCGGACCGTGTGTTTTGTTATTCTGTATAAGACACTCTGCACACAGATTCAATTCTGTTCCTACAATAACCATTGGAATAAAATAAAAAAACCGGATTCACTCAACTACATAAGAGTGAATTCCGGTTTTTTATTAATAAAGCTCCGACAAGATATCTTCAGATGCAGCGCACCGGATCTCATTTAAATCATATTTATCCGCCATATCATCACGTACAAAAATTATAATTTTTTCAATCTGCCTAAAAACTTTAAGGCCTATATCAGACAGTACTGAGTAAGTTAGTTCAAACCAAAAGACAAAATGAGTGTTGTCGGCTTAACACTTATTGCCGATACCAAATGACTATTATACGCGCGCTTTATTTCTGAATTCTCTTACCGCTTTTTCGATATCTGATGTTCCGAAAATTGCCGAACCGGCGACCACTACATTTACGCCCGCACGAACTACATCTGCCACATTATCGAGGTTAATACCTCCGTCTATTTCTATATCGTAATTATAATTATACTTCTCCTTAAGCCCTGCCAGCTCACGAACGTGATCGAGTGTTTCAGGAATAAATTTTTGTCCGCCGAATCCCGGCTCAACACTCATAACAAGAACCATATCCGCTTCCGGAAGAAGCTCTTCAATTTCCGAAACCGAAGTACCAGGTTTTATTGATACAGAAGCCTTTAGCCCCAATGAACGTATGTAACGCATAGTCTCAAGCTGGTTTTTGCAGCTTTCACAATGAATTGTAATGATGTCTGCGCCGGACTTTGCAAAGCTGTCAATATAACGAAGCGGTTCTGTAATCATCAGGTGAACGTCAAATACCATTTGGGATACGGGTCTAACCGAGGAAATAACGCAAGGACCAAAGCTGATATTCGGAACGAATATCCCATCCATAACATCAAGATGAAGATATTCACAGCCTGCTTTTTCCGCCTTCAGAATATCTTCTTCAAGCCTGGCAAAGTTACAGGAGAGCATTGATGGAGATAAAATAACTTTTTCTGATTTCATTTTTATTTTCATTCCTTTCTTACTTGCTGCGATACGGATGTAACAAAACCATGTCGCTGACATATGATATTAAAGGCAACGCCAAAACTATGCATCGTGTTTTTGCCGGAAAAAAGGATGTGTGGGTATCCAACAGCTGCCTCGGTTTTGTCTGAACTATTGTATGACAAATATGCAGACTGTCGGAATTTGTTAACCTTTAAATACAGGAAGTGCGGAGCCGTCATATTCCGGCACAGATGCTTAAGATACTGCCGCCTGCCTTTGGCAGGCGGTACTTATTCAATGTAACATTTTGCAAATAACGGATACGGCATGCGCCGAAATTGCAGAACCGTCTCCGGTAAATCCGAGTCCTTCCTCCGTTGTCGCTTTGACATTAATGCCCGAAATATTTATATTAAATGTTTCAGAAAGCTTTTCACGTATCTGAGGAATATATTCTTTAAGCCTCGGACTTTGTGCAATTATTGTTGCGTCTATATTATAAATTTTATATCCCATATTATATATAATAGAAAAAACCTGCTTTGCAAGCCCTATACTGTCTGCTCCGCGATACTTTTCATCCGAGTCAGGAAAATGCATCCCTATATCTCCCAAAGCTGCCGCGCCAAGGAGAGAGTCCATTATCGAATGTGTGAGAACATCCGCGTCAGAGTGTCCGAGCAATCCTTTTTCATAAGGAATTTCAATCCCTCCAAGGACAAGCTTCCTGTTCGGAACAAGTCTGTGAACATCGTAGCCGTGCCCTACCCTTGGAATAATTAAAGCCGATTCGTTATTATTCATGTTATTAATATATTCCTTTTACACACATAAAAATTTTCGGTTTATAACTTTTTCAGATCTCACTTCAGCCGCGGATAAACAAACCATGATATTTTTTATCTTATCGTTTTTTTGACTTATTTTGCTTATCGACTTCTTTTTGAATTCTGATTTTTCTTGCTGTCAGTATAGCTTCCGCAATTATTAAATCCTGAGGACAAGTTATTTTTATATTTTCATGTCCGCAGTCAATAAGTTTTACACGAAAACCAGCATGCTCCGCAAGCATACAGTCGTCAGTCGCTTCATATTTCTCCTTATCTGCCGTATATGCAGCGGCAAGGTATATATTCGTCTTAAAGGTCTGCGGCGTCTGTACTCTCCATAACTCCGAGCGATCCAGCGTTTCCTTTACCATACCAGAAGCATCACAGCGTTTTACAGTATCGGTCATTCCCTCTGCCGCTGCAGCCGCTCCGTATTTGTTTGCTTCATCATATGTTCTCTGAATAATTTCCGAGGTAACCAAACATCTTGCCCCATCATGAATTGCAAGATATTCCGATTTATCAGAAATCTTTTGTATGCCGCAAAAAACCGATTCCTGCCTGGTTTTTCCCCCTTTTACCACAGCTGTGATTTTAGAAAGACCAAAGCTTTCAGAAAAGTCAGCATAATAATCCAATTCCTCTTCACGACCTACAATAATTATTTCATTTACATATTCACAATTTTGAAAGGCAAGAAGAGACCGAACGACTACCGGAATACCGTCAATTCTCATCATCTGCTTAGTTACTTTCCCGCCGCCCATTCTCGTACCCATTCCGCCCGCCAGGACAATTGCCGAATTAAACCGCTTTTTCGGCGGAATAAGCCCGGCACCGGAACGTAAAGTATCGGATATACAACTTGTGATTTTATTCATTGTCATGCCATTCCTTTGATAAAACATAGCTTAAAGCAAGACATTCCATGTCCGCTAAGAAACTGTCGCCGGTACAGACATCGAAATCCGGCATTTGGAATTCATACCTTTACGCAAAAACTATAAAACAGTATAACACATGTTTTTATTTTAGACAATACAAATGTGAAAAACAAAATATATTTTTTAAAATCACTGCCAGACAAAGAAAAAATATGTTATAATAAAATATAAAAAGAGTCTGAGATACAGACATTTCACTATTAATTGCAAAGAAACTGAAAGAAAGTCACGGTATATATGAGTAATAAATGCTATATTTTTGGTGCCGGAGATTACGGCAAAATGAAACTTAATCCGAAAAAAGTACAGGACGGATATATAATTGCGGCGGACGCAGGATTAAAATATCTCCTCTCCTGCGGAATCGCCCCTGATCTTATAATCGGAGATTTCGACTCAATGGGGTTTGTTCCCGACGACATTAACACAATTGTACTTCCTAAGGAAAAAGACGATACGGATATGCTTGCCGCGATAAAAATCGGGATAGAAAAGGGATCCAAAAGTTTTTTCATTTACGGTGGTCTCGGCGGACGTCTTGATCACACCATTGCCAACATACAGTCTCTTGCATATTTAAACAAACACGGCGGTCAGGGATGGCTTATTTCGGACGAAACTATAATTACTGTCATTGAGAATGAAGCTCTTCGTTTCAAGCCCGGCTATATGGGAACTATATCCGTATTCAGTCTCGGCGACTCCTGCCGCGGATTAATGCTTCAGGGTTTAAAATACGAATTAAGCAAAGCCGAGATAAGCTGCAGCTTTCCTATAGGCGTCAGTAATGAATTCACCGGCACAGAGTCATCTATTATCCTTGAAGACGGAAAACTTATTGTTATATGGGAAAACAACGATAAAAACTTTTCTCTTGGTCTTTTCCCGGAGAGAAAAAGGACTGAATAACTTAAAATAATTAAAAGAGGTATAATTGCATAAATACGTCAGATCTTTATCGTCCGCCTTTTCTTATTACCGAAATCAGAGAAGACAGCGCATACACGAAAATATTTGCTATTACTACACCCGATCCGGCTGGTGTTCCAAATAAACTCGACGCAGCAATACCCACGAAAAAGCATACGACCGAAATAGCCGATGAACATATTAAAACGCTTTTAAAGCTCTTGTGCAGCTTCATCGAAGAAACAGCCGGATAAATTAAAAGATTTGTCATCAAAAGCGCACCTACTATTTTCATACCCATTACCACCGTAATAGCAGTAAGAACAGAAAGCAAATCCATATAAAGCTTTGTATTTATACCGCAGGCACGGCAAAAATTTTCATCAAAAGTTACACTGAAAATGGCACGGTGACATAAAATGAACGCGGTAAGAACTATGGCAGACAGCAAAAACGATATACGAACATCACTCTTGCTCATGGATAGAACACTTCCGAAAAGATACTCGTTCATATTAACATTAATACCTGAATTACAGGATATTATCATGATTCCGGCGGCAAGCGACACTGTCGATATTACAGCAACCGCATTATCTCCGTTTACCGAATCTAAATTCATACGAAGAATCAAAAATGTTACCGCAATTGTTACAATTAAGGTAAACCAATACGGCGACCAGCCTAAAGCGGCCGCTACAGCCACCGCTCCGAATGCAGTATGTGAAAGACCGTCGCCCAGCATTGTGTATCGTCTCAGCGTCATAACGACTCCAAGCAATGCCGAGCATATGGAAATTGCCGTACCCGCAAGCAAGGCTCTTGCTGCAAAGTCATAGGAAAAAAGAGACCTGATTATATCAATCATCACACTCACCGTTTTTTACGTCGACCTCATCATCTGAACGGCCGCTGCAGTTCATGTTATCTTCGGCTTCCTGACATTCTTTATTTTTCAAATGATCTTTGCTTCTCGTATGTTCACCGCAGAGAAATATTTTCCCCACATCGCTTTTAATGTAATCCTCGGTTTTTCCAAAAAACAGCGGCTTGGTTCCCATGTGAAGTATGTGCGTTGAGTCATCAATCGTGCCATGAATATCGTGCGATACCATAATGACAGTTATATTATCCTCTCGGTTAAGCTTTTTAATCAAGCTGTACATTTCGGCGGTAACGATCGGATCAAGTCCCGCGACCGGCTCGTCCAAAAGTATAAGGCGTTTTGTAGCGCAAAGTGCGCGTGCCAGCAAAACCCGCTGTTGCTGTCCTCCGGAAAGCTCTCGGTAACATCTTTTAGACAAATTTAATATACCGAGTTTTTCCATATTATGCTCAGCCATTCTTTTTTCTTTTAGGGAATAAAAGGGGCGAAGCGGGCTTTTACCAAGTGTTCCGGAAAGCACAACCTCATACACCGAGGCAGGAAAATTTCTTTGTATTCCGGTTTGCTGAGGTAAATACCCTATCTCCTTCTGAGTCAGACCGCTTCCAAAGGTTATTTTTCCAAGTGCCGGTACTTTGAGACCAAGCAAACCTTTTATTAGCGTGCTTTTACCTGAGCCGTTCTCTCCGACTATGCATAAATAATCCCCGGCTTGAATATTGAATGAAAGCCCGGATACAATCGTCTTTCCCTCATACGAAAATGAAACATCATTACATTCTATAAGTGACATAATTAACTTTTCCCTTTATTCTTTTGTTTTCTATAATAACAAAAACTCGGCCATCAGAAATTTATATAGTTAATTCAGCTGCTATACTATGAAACAAAGCCCGTCAGCTACAGGACAAAATTCTGACGGTTTAACATCCGATGTGCCCGCATACTTATTACATAACCAACGTTTCAGAAGTAAAACACCCTATCAGCGAATCCATACTGCATAACGACGAAAAATGTAATTCCTTTATTTAATTATAGAAGAAACAAACGTCTTTAATGTAAACAAAGCTGCCGCATTTTTATAAGCACAATATACTTGACGTTATTCCCATACTCACATAAGATTTTTATAGTCTTCCTGATTATTAATTTGCTTAGCCAAGTTCAGTTGCTTGTTAAGACATATAAGTATTCTCGCAAATTGCAGTCTCCAATTCCTTTCGCAGCTGTCGGATAGACTGTTGCCGTTTGGCTCTGTCATCACTCACAGCTTTTGTTGCGACCGCAAAGAGCTTGTCGCTAATGCCGCTTGTCGCGTGTGCGGTTATATTTTCAAAAAGGGCAAAGGCTGTCGCCCCAACCGTATAAACATTTGTGATTTCATCTGTAACTTCATAAAACATATTTTCCTCAAGAGATTGAAACAGGGAGCTGCCAAACAAACATATGTCCCATATCATTGGTACATGGCTGTTTACGAAAAAAGTCAATATACATATATAGTCTTCTCATGTCTTCTCATTCTTAAGGTAATACATTTTGAATACAATACCGTAATCTTTCAGAAATCCAACGTCAAAAACTCTTTTCAGCTTAAAATGTACTCCGTAAATATATTACAGATAATACCCTGTAATATACCATGTCGGCATGGGATTGCGCATATTATCGTACCAAGACAGTACCTCTTTTACCTGATTGAGCATGGTGTTCACTTCGTCCTGTCCGAATGGAATCGCCCAATATACAGACGAAAGAGTATTGCTTGAAATATAAAGCGCGAGTAGTTTCCAGAACTTCATCGGAACATTATCATTAAAGTATCCATTTACCATACCGTAAGCAAAGAGAGGAGATTTTTGAGCGCACCATACGATACGGTTAAATTCTTCCCATGGATCACCGTAGTCATCTCGGTCAAAATCAATGATATAAAGCTCACCATTCCGATCAATCATCATATTGCCAATATGGTAATCTCCATGCTGATATACCTGGGGTCTGCCCTTCAGCAAATGGCGGTTCTCGTCTATATAGTCAATAAACAACTGTCCGTTCTCGTACTTAATGGAACATTCATTATATTTTTTATTTTATTGTCTATCTTTTGGTTAAAACGGGATTCCCAACCCTCCTGTGTCGCAGGAGCCTGTATGGAATGAATCTTTCTAAGTATTCGTCCCGCTTCAAGACCGTAGACGTACTGTTCTGCATCAGAACAGCCGAGAATAACCTGTTCGGCATCCTCGCCGTCGATCCAGCTCTGGATAGAATAAACGCCGTCTTTACAAATGCCGAATTCAATAGGTCTGCTCATTGGTATGCCGAGAGATGCCACCTGGCACATTCGCGCATATTCATCTTTTTTGATTATATTGTTCCATGGATGAAACGCGGAGAAAATATTGATTTCCCATTTCGTCTTTTACACAATATTTTTTATCACTTGACCAGCCTTTCTTGATCGGTTCTTGTGAAACAAATTTCAGCATTGATATTCACCCTTTTTATCACAACGAAAAAAACAGATTACTTACGGTAAAGCAATACTACCGTCTCCACATGAATGGAGGCTAAAAGTAGCCATATCTATTTTTTAGTTAGGCAACATATTGTCTCGACTGTTGTTTCAGTTTCCAAGGGAAGTTCTTTCACTTCCTCGCCATCAACAGGCACAGGGAAGTTGAATACAATCTTCTTTATCCAGCTTCCGTCTTTTCTCTTTTCCGGGAACATCTCAATTCGCTCGATAAAGGCTTTCATAAACTCTTTCTGTTCTGCTTCCGTTGCGGAATGGTAGACTTCATCAAATGCCAGTAAGAGCCGATAAATGTTATCGCCGGAGATTTTCTCCTGCTGGATGCTGCGTATCTGACTTTGCAATTCGCCAATCTGAACTTCGATTTCTTCTATCGTATCATACTGTTCATCATATCGGCGCTGCAAATCCAAAATTTTTCTGTCATAGTGGGCATCGTTGATGTCCAAAGTATCCATCTGACGCTCCAAGCGGCTTTTCGTTCCAAAGGCTTGCTTTAGCTGTCCTTGCAGAACGGCGATCTGCTTTTCCATATCCTCTGTATCAACCGCCGTTCCAATTTTCGCTTGAATTGCTTCTATAAATCGGGGATTGCTGACCATAGCGGAGATGACCTTCGCCACAAATTTGTTGATTTCCGTCTGCTCGATATTCAGCCGGAAGCTGCACTCATGTCCCGTCGGCGTAACCGTATTTTTGCAGTAGTAATAATACCGTGTTTTCTTGTCCTTGCTATGAGCCTTGGCAATATTGCCGTACATACTCTTTCCGCAACACGGGCATTTCAAAATACCGGATAGGATGTGTGCGTGGTCTGGATTGTTGACCTTTTCCCGCTTAAAGGAATTGATCTTGCGCTTTTCCTGTGCCAGATACCAATCTTCTTCGGAAATGATGGCTTCATGCTGACCATCGTAAACAGGGAACTCCGACTGCTCGACCACGTGCATCTCATTTCTTGTACCTTGCCTCTTTTCGGTTCTCCGTCTGCCATAAGCAATTTTACCCATATAAACGGGATTATCCAGTACGTCCTGCACGAAGTTCCTTGAAAATCCGGGGATGGTGTTATTTTGCCGCAGCTTCTTCACAAACCCGTTGCGGTTGAGATATTTAGCAACTCCGGCAACGCCCTCATTGGTATGGATGTAGCGGTCATAAATAACACGGATTACTTCCACTTCATCCTCCGCAATGACAAGGTTTCCGCTTTCCAATTTGTATCCATAGGGAGCGAAACCGCCGTTCCATTTGCCCTCACGAGCCTTTTGCTCCCGTCCTGCCATTGTCTGTGTGCGGATATTCTCTCGCTCGATTTCCGCCACCGCAGACAGCACGGAAATCATAAGCTTTCCGGCATCCTTGGAGCTGTCAATGCCATCCTCCACGCAAATCAGGTTGACACCAAAATCCTGCATGAGCTGCAAAGAGTTCAGAACATCGGCTGCATTTCTGCCAAATCTGGAGAGCTTAAAGACAAGCACATAGGAAACGCCGTCTTTGCAGTCCTGGATGTCGTTCAGCATCCGTTGAAACTCCTGCCTCCCTTGGATGTTCTTGCCGGAAAATCCTTCGTCAGAATACTCCCCGGCAACGACCATATCCTCGTATGCCGCATACTTCCGCAACTTGTCCCGCTGGGCATCCAAGCTGTATCCGTCTACCTGCATGGAGGTGGACACTCTCGTATATAGATAACATTTAAGTTGCTTCTTTTTCAGAATCGCCACCTCCTTCGCTCATTTCTTTTACCATCAATCCCTCGTTGCGGATATAATACTCCAAAAGTCTAAGCACATAATCCGGTGCATGGCGGTTGTCCAATTCCCACTCGGTCATAGTCCGGTAAGGAATATGGACGAGCTTGCAAAAATCTTTCCGGTTCAGTCCTGTGCTTTCACGCAACTTAATAATTCTGTTTTTACAATCCATTCGTCTTTTCTCCAAAAAAGCAAAAATACACGTTGCGTACATATTATAGCATAGCCGCAACAAGTACGCAACGTGTAAATTGTAAATTTTTACGCAGCCTTATCCGTCAAAGGCTGCGCTTGCTTATCATCCTTGGAACACTCCACCGTTTGCGGTGTATCCTGCTCTAATTTATCCAAAACCTGATGCCCGTACTTCTGGAGCATCTGGCTCATAACATCCACACAGCGGTCAAATGCCGCATTATATTTCGCTTCCTCATAATATTTCTTCAATAGGCGATTCCTCCATCAAAGTTCCATATCCTGTCCACGCTTCCGGTCAGGGTGTTTGTGTTCCTGCGTTTCCTTTCCTCTGATGAGGATAGAATTGATAAAAGCCCGAACCCTTTCGGATGCAATTTCCAGTGCATCCAGAAAAGGCTGGGCTTTCTGTTTCAGTTCCATATATTTTTCGTTTACTGCTTCATACCGCTGTTTCCAGATGGAAACCGTCTTTTCAGCGGAAGCCAGTTTCTCCTTCAAGCGCTTGTTGTCAGCATTGGCGATAATGCCGTTGACCGCATAGCGTTTGAGCGTGTCGCACTCATCCGGTGTCAGCGTGATATTATTTCCGAATGTGGCTTTCTTTCCCATCGTTTCAATCTCCTGCACCGTCAGAGCAACGGTCTTTGCTGTTTTGGTTTCCTTTTGCAGAGCTTCCAGTTTCTTTTTCTGTTTCTCCGTGGCAGCTTTGGCATTCTCCAAACTCCGCTCCGCCTGTGCCACCTGCCCGGTCACAGCTTCCAACCGCTGCTGTTCTGCCTGCACCTTGAACTGGGTCACAGTCAGATGTTCCTCTGTACTGCCACGCTCTCCACGCTCCACATCGGTATAACCGGCGTTTCGCATGAAATTGAAAAAGTCATCCTGCAACACACTGTAGGATGAC
>CDYR01037734.1_pt1 | contig 13763 bp, 9 predicted proteins | sample 557691 | NCBI WGS metagenome assembly CDYR01 (sample SAMEA3182103, study PRJEB8094) | gut metagenome | biome: human; feature: gut; material: Stool; isolation source: human stools | place: Canada | collected 2013-02-19 | reverse complement strand
ATTATGCGTTAACCATATCTTTTAAAGCTTTTCCTGCTTTGAATTTAGGAGCTTTAGAAGCTGGGATAACCATCTCTTTACCGCTCTGTGGGTTACGTCCTGTTCTCTCTGCTCTCTCAGAAACTTCGAATGTTCCGAATCCAACTAACTGGATTTTCTCACCTTTTTTTAATTCTTCTGCAACAACATCTGTGAATGCTTTTAATGCTGCTTCTGCGTCTTTTTTGCTTAATTCAGCTTTCTCAGCCATAGCTGCAACTAATTCTGCTTTGTTCATGTTAAAAATTCCTCCTCTGGATTTTCACTTTATGATATATGAGGTTTTTTCTTTTCCAAAATACCTACATCCATATTTATACTTGTTTTCTATGTCTTTGTCAAGGAAATTTCCTATATTTTGGGCATTTATAGCATTTTGTTGATCATTGCATGGACAGACTCAGACAATGCTTTTGATTTTGCATCTGCATCTTCTAAGGATGTTCCTTTTACACCGAGATAGAATTTTACCTTTGGCTCTGTACCGGAAGGTCTTACACATACCCATGCATCATCCTCCAGCTCATAATATAAAACATTGGAAGCCGGAAGACCGGTCGGTTTTACAGCGCCTGTTGCAGTATCTGTAATGGTGTCCTTCTTATAATCACGCACTGCCGTTACTTTGTAACCGCCAATCTCTGCCGGAGCATTCTCTCTCAGCGTATTCATGATCTCCTGGATCTTGGCAAGTCCCTCGATACCTTTTAAAGTGATAGCAGTCACATCATCTTTGTAGTATCCGTAACGCTCATACATTGCAAGCATAGCATCCCAGAGTGTCATGTTTTTGGTCTTATAGTAAGCTGCTGCCTCGCACAGTGTCATGGAAGCATCGACCGCATCTTTATCTCTTGCATAAGTTCCGGTCAGACAGCCATAGCTTTCCTCCATACCAAAGAGGTAGGTTCCTTTTCCGGTGTTTTCAAACTCAAGAATCTTCTGTCCGATGAATTTAAATCCTGTTAAAACTTCTACAAGCTGGATTCCATAATATTTTGCAATTGCATCTGCCATATTGGTGGAAACGATCGAGCGGATAAATGCTCCATCTTCCGGCAGTCCGTACAGGGCTTTTCTCTGACCGATCACATAATCGCCGATCAGGCATCCGGACATGTTACCTGTCAGGCTGTGGTACTCCCCGGTCTTGGAATCTTTTACATAAACGCCAAGTCTGTCTGCATCCGGGTCTGTTGCAAGGATGAGATCAGCATCCACTTTTTTGCCTAAAGCAAGTCCTAATTCAAATGCTTCTGCTGCCTCCGGGTTTGGATAACTTACGGTTGGGAAATCTCCATCCGGGAGTTCCTGCTCCGGAACGACATATACATTTTTGAATCCAAGTTCTTTTAACACACGGCGCACCGGGATATTTCCGGTTCCGTGAAGTGGAGAGTACACGATTTTTAACTCTCCTGCCACTTTGTCAATACAATCCTGATGAAGGATCAGTTTTTTCAGTTCTTCTATGTATGGATCATCGATATCTGCTCCGATCACCTGATAAAGACCTGCTGCAACTGCGGCATCTTTGTCCATCGTCTTAACGGCCGCATAATCTGTGACTTTCTTCACCTCTGCCATAATTCCGGTATCATGAGGTGGCGTGATCTGTGCACCATCCTCCCAGTATACTTTGTATCCATTGTATTCCGGTGGGTTATGGCTGGCTGTGATATTGATTCCTGCGGTGCATCCTAATCTGCGGACTGCATAGGAAAGTTCCGGTGTCGGACGGAGCGACTCGAACACATACGCCTTAATTCCGTTTGCAGCAAGGCATAAAGCCGCAACATCTGCAAATTCCGGCGACATATGTCTGGAATCATACGCAATTGCTACCCCTTTCTCCTGTGCATGCACATTGTTGATATAATTTGCAAGTCCCTGTGTTGCCTTGCGGACTGTATAGACATTCATACGGTTTGTTCCGGCGCCGATCACGCCGCGGAGACCTGCCGTACCAAACTCAAGATCCATATAAAAACGGTCTTCGATCTCTTTTTCGTTCCCCTCGATCGCTTTTAATTCTGCTTTTGTTGCATCGTCAAAGTATGGATTGTTTAACCATTCTTCATACATTTCTTTGTATCCCATAATTATTTCCTCCCTGTATTGATCTCGTTTATAGTTTAGCTTTGTCAGCCGCTATTTTCAAGTTATTTTTTTGTAACTATTCAGAGCCAGGGCAATTTTCAAAAATTTGCGAATCATGCTTGCATGAATGAGCATAATTTTGAAAATTTCTTTGGCGAAGTAACCACAATGAGCAAATAACAAGCATGCTTGTTATTCAAGGAAAGCTCTGAGAGAACGATTTTGCGAATGAGGTTCTGAATAGTTACATCTTCTTACTTATTCAACGACGTGATGAGATCAGAAAGTGTGGACAGATAATCAGATGTCACATCTTTGTCCGTGGACTTGTCTGACGTCTCCGAATCTTTTTCTGTACTCTTTGTCTCCTCCTCACTGTCTTTTGTCTCTGTCTCAGCAGTTTCGGTCTCCTCCACAGACTCTGTGCCCTCTGTCATGTCATTGTCTGACGTAGTACCGTCTCCGGTAAGAGAGATATCGATATTCGCTGCCGCAGAGTTAACAAAAAGCTTTTTATCAAAATCGTCGTATCCCTCTGCCTCCGCATGCAGTTCATGCACACCATAGGTGAGTACCACAGGTGCACTGTAATCCACGGTATCCCCGTCAATGGAAAGCGTTGCTCCCTCCACATCAATATAAAATATGATACTTCCAGTCTTAGGGCCCTCACCTTTTAATTCATCCAGATCAAGCGTGCAGTTCTCCCCTCTTGCGATCTCCACCTCTGTGCTGCCGCCATATCCTTCATTTGCAACGGTAACCGTATAAGTTCCCTCCGGGATCTCCAGCTTCATATTGTGTGTGATCTGTGCAAAAATCTTACTTCCCACCTGAATAAAACTTCCCTCAAATACGGATGTATTCTTTAACTCCAGAGTTCCCTGTCCGGTAGTGACGGATACGGATAATATTTTTGTTCCGATTCCAACGACACGGATCTCATCTTTTTCGTTCAGGTCGGACAGACGGATTTTTTCTCCATTCGATTCCACGAACAAATCTGCGTCATACGAATACTTGGAATCCGCAATTTTGAAAATCCCACGCTCTGTATCTACCGAATATTTTGTGATATCCGAATATTCCCAGACTTCATCCGCGATCTGTGCCTGCAAGAGCCGTCCTTCGCCATCTTTTTTTCCAATATGGATCACCCTGCCCGGCTCAAAATCCATCGTTGTTGCACTGTTTCCGTATTTATCCAGAAAGTCTGTAGACAATGAATAAACATACAGATACTGCTTTCCTGATGCAAGCTGCTTTAAATTTAACTGTTCATTGGTCATGTCATTGCCAATGATCAGATAGAGATCGGTTCCGATCGATGTCTCCGCCCCTGCGCCCTCTGCTTCCTCAGTATCTGCCGCTGTCTCTTTCGCCGGATTATAATACTGTGCAGTCGAGACCGGTCTTGTCTGCTGTCCGCACCCCGCTAATAAAATCATACTTAAAATAATGCTATAATACATGTATCTTAATTTTCTCAACATATCACCTCTTATGTGTCATACAAATCATGTAAATTGCGAAACTCGTAAAAATGTGAATTAAATTGTGAAATATCAACAAAAGACATGAAAGACACTGGGGAGCCGCCGGCACTTAGCGAGAGCGTGTCTTGAATGTTTTTGTTGGTATTCCACAATTCGACATAACCTATGAGGAGTTTCGCTGTTACCTAATTATATCCTATTTCCCACTTTCCCTGCAAGCGTCTGCAAAAAATGCTCTCTTGCCCCTTCCTGCGCGACCACTTTGCTGAGTTTTTCTGTGTTTCTGCCGGAAAGCCATGCTTTGTGGGAATGACTATAATGATTTGCAATTTTCCAGAATTTCTCGGGGTACGCAAGGTAAAAATACAGATAGGACAATTCCTGTGGCTTTAGTTTCCGCACGGAATCATATGCCCCGATCAACTCCATTCCAAGCGACGTGTTCCAATTATTTTTTTCCATCATCTTCCGCACAAAATTTGAGAGGTCACTCACCCGGATCTGATAGGAAAAATTAAGGAAATTGACGATTGCCACGCCCTCTCTCGAAAAAATGACATTGTGCTGGTTATAATCCCCATGGCAGAAGCCAGTCAACTCCTCACGAATCTCCATATTTTGTAACTGCTCTGTGACAGCTTGTGCCTTTTCAAAAAAGCCTGCAAACTGACGCATAAACATTTCCTCAAACTCATTTTTCTGTTTTCTGCCACGGATATAGTTGCGCACCTGCCGCAATTCACGATTATGTTTTTCATAAAGCAAAAGCAGGGCGTTAGGATTCATTTTTACAAACTCAGGCACCTCGTCCGGATACTGTTCAGTTGCATTATGTAAACCAGCGAGCAGTCTTACCGCATACACCATGTCCTCCCTGCTCTTCGTATCGCACTCGGCTCCACGGAAAACTGACAATAGCAGATAATTCTGTTCCTCTTCGTCCCTGGCAAAAATTTCCCCTTCTTTTGTATAAAAGATCTGCTCTGCCACAATATTCTGCCCCTTCAGGAAATCAAGCATTCCAGCCAGAAATTCCGCACGCTCCACAGAGCCCCTATACTCCTTCAGCGCGCGCATTCCGAGATCTGTTTCACACAAAAAACAGTCCCTTCCCTTCGAAATAGACTTTACCTCCATCTCATATTGTTCTGCTATCTGTTCCGGCCTGATATACATGAAAATCCCCTCCATACGATGAATCTGCGATAAGAGAGCAAAATGCTCTCCTGCCGTGTCAATTCATCATATGTGAGGGGATGCGATATTATGAACCTGTTCCATTAATTTTTCTTTCGTGTTGTCCTCCGGGTGTTCCAGCACATGCTCCAAAAGCTGTTTCAGCGTCTCGCCGATCGCCTTTCCCGGCTGCATTCCATCTGCGATCAGATCCGTTCCCGTAACCGCAAGTTCCTTTATGGAAAGGCACTGCCGCTTCGCCATGATCTGCTCATATATTTCTTCGTATTCCTTTAAATACTCTGTTTTTTCCTCCCGCCTGTATGCGCTCTGTGCCAGCATGTCCGCTCTTTTTACTGCAAAAAGCAGTGGATACTGATCCACACCGTTCCGGTAGATTGCTCTGCGGACCGTCCGCTCCTGCAAAGGCGGATTATCGTCGTGGCATAAGATCAGTCTGCATACCCGGTCGGTTGTATCATTGTCAAACTTCAGCCGCCGCAAAATCTTCCTTGCCACAAGACTTCCTTCCTGTGGGTGTCCATAAAAGTGATCCACGCCATGCTCATCTGTGGTTCTGCACATCGGTTTTGCCACATCATGTAACAGCATTGTAATACGCGCCACTTTATCCGGCTGTATCTCCATCAGGGCATGCAGCGTGTGCTCCCCCACAGAATAGCAGTGATGCGGATTATTCTGCGGTGTTTTCATCATCTCGTCAAATTCCGGCAGAAAAACTGCGGTAAGTCCTGTCTCATAGGCCGTGCGCAGCAGTTCCGGATGTCCGGACGTGAGAAGTTTTACCATTTCGATCTGAATACGTTCTGCACTCACTTTTGCAATGTTTGGTGCCAGGGAAACAATCGCCTCTCTTGTCTCATCTTCAATAGAGAAGCCAAGTTGCGCTCCAAACCGCACTGCACGCAGCATACGAAGCGCGTCCTCCGTAAAACGCTCCACAGCAGCTCCCACGCACCGGATCACACCGCGCTCTAAATCTCCCACACCATCAAACGCATCGACCAGCCCATCCTTATCATTGTAAGCCATGGCATTGATCGTAAAATCGCGGCGCTTCAGATCTTCTAACAGATTGGAAGTAAACTGTACCTCCTTAGGATGCCTTGCATCCTCATATTCCCCGTCTATACGGTATGTGGTCACCTCGAATCCCTCATGTTCAAGCATCACGGTAACCGTTCCATGCTGGATCCCAGTATCTATGGTATGTCGGAATAACTCTTTTACCTGTTCCGGTTTTGCTGATGTCGTGATGTCCCAGTCCATAGGAATCCGTCCTAACATCGTATCACGGACGCACCCACCTACAGCATAGGCCTCAAAGCCATGCTGTGTCAGTGTGTCAATAATATAAGTTACTTTCTCAGGTAAAACGATTTTCATATACGATAGGTTCCTTTTGTCGTTGTTTTGATCGAATATAACAGATCATCCGCCCTCTTGATCATCTCTGTCATATCATTTTCCGTACAGATATGGTCTCCGGCTGCAATACCGATGGAGCAGGAGATCTGATGCTGTTTATCGATTGAGAATGACTGTCCGAGTTTTTCACTGATCTCCGCCGAAAATCCGTCTGCCTCATCAATAATCTGATAGATACGCTCTGCCTTTTCTTTGAAAATATCCCTGTCATCTGTATAAAGGAAGATCAGGAACTCATCCCCGCCATAACGGCACACAAAACCATCTTTTCCACAGACTTCCGTAAAAATATCAGCCATTTTGATCAGAACGAAATCGCCCACATCATGTCCGTACGTATCATTATAGTGTTTGAAATTGTCCAGGTCAATAAACATCACTCCCAGCTTTGGTTTTCTTTTTTCCCCTGCGATCTCTTTCAGAAGTGCGTCTAATTTGCGGTAGAACCCTTCACGGTTATAGCACCCTGTCAGCTGGTCTGTAACTGCCGACATATACAGTTTTGTATTCATCTCATAAATCTTGTCATAGGCATCAAGCCTGTTCAATGCGTAACGCACCTCACGGAACAGAAGCTGATAAAAGTTCAGATCGTCCTCATCAAGCATATAACGGTTCACCGAGGAATGCCAGTTATCCTTCATCAGCACATAGGTGATGACAATATTCTCGATTTTTGCGTTGTTAAAAAATGGGATCGCCACCATAGAACACACATCTTCATCACCAAAAATCGATGTGATATCCTGATGTTCAGAATAATTGCTGCTGATCTTGGAGATCACAAATCCACCCGCATTTTTCCGCATGGATTTTTCCATGATCTTCATGATCTCCGGCGTCATCTCTTTCTCTGTGTCATTGTAAAGTACCTGCGGCACCCTCTCGCTATAGCGGATATAGACTGCCCGGTCGACGTCAAAATGATTTAAAAATGTCTTCATGACCATATTGAGCATCTCTTTTGCAGTGATACCATTTACATCGATCAGTTTCTGCCAGATAGAAATAAAGTCGAGCTGTTCTTTCTTACTCTTATATGCCCGCTCCACGCTCTCCTGCTTTAACAGATCCTCGATTTCCCTGGTTGATAATTCCTCACAGTCGTCATCTACCGGTGGCAGAAGATCTTTCATATCCTCCGCGTACTCATGGAACATGATACGATGTGTCTCTTCATACTGTTTTAAAATAAACTCTTCCTGCTCATAAAGAATCTCTTTTCCTGCATTCCTGAAGCATTCCATCCTGTTCCTTCGGAACAGCACATAACAGAAAAACTGGTTTCCCTCTGCTCTCTTTAAATAAATATCTGCCTGCTCATATAATTTTAGCGCCTCCTCGTTGTCTCCGTCATGCTGTGCTAATAATGCCTTGGAAAACGTATAGAGGAACATATCATCATCTGCCTTTGCGTAGTCATGCACAGTGGCGAGGTTGTTTTCTGTCTTTTCCTTCTCGAAAATATAATTCAAAAACTGGCGGCAGCTATACAGATACCGCTCACAGTTAAAACGGTTTCCCTGTAAAATGGAAACCAGAGCAAACAATCCATACAGTTTGGACAGGTTGCAGACACGCAGACTGTTCAGATGCAGCTTTTCGATCGCTTTCATACACTGTGTCAGGTATTCCTGCGCCTTGTCATACTGCCCCAGCATAACGCAGTTCAATGACATATTATAATGTACTTCTGCAATATCCTCCGGCTTTCTCAGTTTACATAATATCTTAATTGCCTTGTTGTAATAGCTCTGGGCTCTCTCATTTTCTCCCATTGCACATAAATTATACGCAATACCGGAATAGATCCTTCCGCCCTCCACGCTGTCAACATCTTTCATCGCCTCATAGGTACGGATCGAATATAACAGGGAAACTTCGTACTCGCCATTTGTGGATGCTATCATGATATTTTTCCGATATGCAATGCTGATAAGCTGCTCATTGCCAATCTCTTTTGCAAGCGCAACGCCCTTGGAAAAATAAATCAGAAATGCTTCCGACCGGTACGCTTTTGCCACGATCTCCGGTTTATTGTCGTATGCATAAATATAAATATGCGCCAGATGATTTTTGTAATGGTACGCATTCAGCTTCTCGATCAGTTTATCGCTGATCTCAATATCCTGGGCACAGAAGAAAATATTGCACCAGCCGGACATCTGGTTCTGCGCTTTTAAAAGTTCTGCACGGAACACTAAAAAATCATCCCCCAGCGCTTCTCCGCACTCCTTTGCCTTCTGTACATAAATCATGGCTTCCTCTAACTTTCCAAGATACATGTAAGAAGTTGCCATCCAGAAATTATAATAAAATGCTCCCTCTTTCTCCTGATCCTGCAGTTTTTCCAGATCTTCGCAGGATTCCAGAGCCTTCGCAATATCTCTTTGCAACACCGACACCATAATCTGTAACAGCAAAAGCTGATAATGCTTTTTCTCAGAAATCGTAAAGTTATCAAACTTGATCCGGCGCTCAATCTTGCTCAGATGATGGTCTGCCTGGTCAAAATCCAGAAAGTATACCAGATTATTCAGTTTCCGATAGCCATCGTCACTCTCATAATCAGAGTAATAGTCCATGACATCCGGTTCCATGTTCCTGCCTGCATTTCCGATATGGTACACCATGTTCCTGTCATCCATACTCTCACAGATTGCATCCCACTCTTCATGTGCAAATTCCGGAATCGACTGCACATCATTGACTCCCAAGACAATGCCGATATTTTTATTCTTTGTCTGAAGCAGTCTGTTGGTAAGCTGCATGGTACTTTTCGAAGCCAGCTGAAAGCGGTTCAACACAATGACGATTGGACAGATCTCCGATAATTTCTGAAGCATGGTCACGATCGAACTGTGCATGCGCTCCTGCTCATACTCTACCTCATCGATCAGAATCTGTTCCGTTCTCTCGCAAAATCCCTTTTCAAAATAACTTTCAAACACAGGTCTCTGAAGCTTGTAGACATCACATTCTTCCATAAACTCTTCCAATGTGCCGCTGCAATACTTATGAAACATCTGCCGTATCAGTCCCAGATATGGTTCATAAGCCTCTGCGATCTTGTTATAAGAAAACTCATGACAGGTAAAAAAGATATCTGTCTGGTCCTTATAATGATTGACACTCTCTAAATCCCATATAGAAAAATCATTGCTATACCGCACAAGGATACTGTTATGTTCTACATTTCCGATTCCACTTACAACCTGTTCAATAACCCCGTTATAATACTTATCTATCATACGATTCCCTTTTGCTCCCAAAACACGCTTGCTGTTTTGTCACATTCTATATCAATATCCCATATCCGTTAAACAATAAAACGTTCCACATTTTTCTGCAGTTTTTCAGCAGAACGATAGGTTGTCTCTGCCTTCTGTTTAATTGCCTCTGCCTCCTGCACAACAATTCCTACTTTTTCAGCAATATCCGTTGTTCCGGTAGCTCCCTCTGTTGCAGTCTTGCTGACATCGGAGATAGCATCCATCACTCCGTTAATGGATGCGAGCAGCTGCTCCGATGACGCTGAGAAATCTGTTACAAGGGAATCTACATTGGCAGCATCACTATTATAGGAATTTGCCATTTCTGCAAATCCTCCAAGACTCTCCACAACATCATTTCCGACAAACTCCAGCAGCCTCTCTGCATCATTTGCAAGATTCTCAACGGCTGCGGTCACATTGCCAGTCACTTCCTGAATATGGGCAACTGCGGCTTTTGACTGCTCTGCCAATACACGGATCTCATCTGCAACAACCGCAAATCCTTTTCCTGCCTCTCCCGCCCTGGCAGCCTCAATGGATGCATTCAAAGCCAGAAGGTTCGTCTGTCCGGTAATATCCATGATTGATTTGGCAAGAACATTGATCTGATCCACAACCTTAATATCTTCGAGTGCTTTTGTCAGGCTCTCATTAATCTCCTCATGAATCGATCTGGTACGTCTGTCATTTTCGTCTGTATCTTTTTTGATTTTCACAGCACGTTCCCTGATCTCATCTGCCTCGTTAGCGCCATCCTGAGATCTCTCTGCAATACTCTTCGCAGCGCTCTCAATCTCATGTGACATTGCATTCATCTCTTCCGAAGATGCCGCTGTCTCCTCCATACCTGCCGCAAGCTCCTCCGTTGTCGCAGATACATTTTCAATCTGATCATCTAATGCCTGAAGACTTGTATCAATCTCCTGCACCATGCCGGTGATCTCTAATGCTTCTGATTTCACCTCTCCAATCAGTTCCTTCATCTCAGAGCGCATTTTCTCAAGCGAATCTGCCAGTTGTCCAAAATCATCTTTTCTCTTTAACAGATCCTGTTCAAATTCTTTTGAAAAATCACCCTGCGCTATCTCGTTAATGTGGGTAAGGCTCTTTTTTAATGGTTTCACAATGCTGGCTATGATCAGTGTCAGGACTAAAATTAAGATTACTTCCATGACAACAGCGATTCCGATGATCGCCATTCTGCTGTTGGATTCATAGGAAGAAAATTCATTTTTGACATCCAGTACATCATCATCAATATCGTCCGTGTAATTTCCGGTTCCAAGTACCCAGCCAAATGGCTCAAATGCCTTGCTGTAAGCACGTTTTGGAGAAGACTCCGTCTCACCCTCTCTCGGGAATACATAATCCGTAAAACCGCCGTCTTCCTGCTTTCCTGCGTTGATGATCGCCTGCATATACGCAAATCCATTGGTGTCCACTGCATCCATACGATTTGTTCCCTCTGTGTCATTGCCGAGAAGGACTACGTTTGTTCCATCATAGGTATCTACCCAGAAATATCCATTATTGCCGTAACGCAGATCACGAATCTGGTCTGCTGCAAGTTTTTCTGCCTCGTCTAAGGTATATTCACCTTTTTCATACCGATTGTAAATGCTCTGGCAAAGAGATATTACATTATCTACCTGTGCCTTGATCTGTTCATCATACGAGGAACGCATATCATTCTCGATAATGTCTAACGCATTATTTCCAAGTCCTGACAGGCTTGTGTTGGAAATGACGGTGCATAGTGCCAGTGCGATCAGTGCAATCACCATTACAATAACTAATTTTGTTCTCACCTTAATATTGTTCATACCCATACCTCCTACTACATCTTTTTTATTTTATGAACCCAATTTTAAATCCTATTTGTATTTTAGCACATTATGCTTATTTTACCACTCTATTTTCGACATTTTTCGTGATTTTATTCTATTTTTCGTTACTGTTCACTCATACTTCGTTCCAGTAACGATTCGCTGACTCATTTCAGTTTTTGCTTCACAAAAGGAGTCTGCTCACTCCTGAATCACTTTCTTACGCAGCAAAACAGCAAGTGTTTTACTGCTGAGTGAACAGTAACTATTTTTATAGCAAAAACGCAGAAGTTATTTGTAACTCCTGCGTTTCTGTCTCAGATGAGAAATGGATTCCTGATTTCGAACTCCATTTTTTTATGTGTCTTTGGATGTTTAAATCCGATTTTATAAGAGCAGAGTAAAAGACCGTTTCCACTCCGTGTCATTGTCTCTTTAAAATTATACTTCGTATCCCCTACGATCGGGATTCCTGCATTTGCTAACTGTACCCGGATCTGATGATGCCTTCCGGTGTCTAACCGGATCCGGAGAATGGCGTTCGTTTTATTCTGTGCGGTCACTTCATAGTCCAGCCTTGCTGACTTTGCGCCCTCCGTACTTTTAGATACCACTTTTGAAGTGTTTGTTTTTCCATCCCGGAGCAGGTAATCTTCCAATGTACCTTTTTTCTGTTCCGGCACACCGTCTGTCACCGCATAATAAAATTTATCTGCCATTTTTGTCTGCACCTGACGGCTTAAATCCGCCGCAGCTTCTTTTGTTTTGGCAAAAACCATCACTCCGCGCACCGGCTGATCCAGCCTGTGTACCACCCCGATATACGGCTGTTCTCCCTTTCCTGCCCGGTAATTTTTCAGAAGGCTTTCCATGTCCGCCTGTCCTAACCGTCTTGTCTGCGCCGCAACCCCCGCCGGTTTTTCGCAGACAATAACCTCCTCATCCTCATATAAAATATTTATGTTCATGTCTGATGATCTCCTTCGTTATTCTATGGCATTTCTGCTGTTTTTATCTTCCTTTGTTCATTGTAGCATGATTCTTTTGTTTGGGCTACTGTTGCGGAGATTTGAATGAATGCTTTTATTCATTTTTTTAGTACTCATAATATTTAAAATTTTACTATTTTCTCCATTGCATTTTCTGATGTTGGTATGATACAATATCCCAAAGCATATTTTACAAAATCTTTGTGGCTGATGAGCCATCTGTATTCTAGGAAGCACTCGATTATCAAAAACAATCGGTGTCATTCATTTCGTATCTATGCTTTTATTACCCATTAACCAATTTAAAAGCAGGAAACGGATGAAAACTATTTTTACAATGCTCTATTCTCCTGCCGGAGGCACGATGCATTTATGTGCATCTGCCGTCCACCGTGATAAGGAGGAAAGCCTATGGCAATGCGACCACAAGATCGTTACAAATCAACTACAGCAGGAGCAGTTTCTGCAAATCGCAACTACAAAGATACTGTTTTCCGGATGTTATTTTCAGACAAAAAGAATCTGCTCTCGCTTTACAATGCAGTAAACAGCAGAGACTATACGAATCCGGATGATTTAGAGATTGTTACTTTGGAAAACGCTATCTATATGGGAATGAAAAACGATCTGGCATTTATCATTGACACGAATTTATACCTGTACGAACATCAGTCGACTTACAATCCAAATATGCCACTTCGTGATTTATTTTACATTAGCAGTGAATATCAAAAAATGCTGGACCAAAAATCTTTATACTCATCCAGCCTGCAAAAGATACCTACTCCTAATTTTATTGAGTTTTATAATGGTTCTGATCCAGTTTGCGATGTTTTTGAGCACAGACTTTCCTCTGCTTTTGAACATCTGTCGGGTGAGCCAAAACTGGAACTGATCGTAACTGTCTTAAATATCAACGAGGGGCACAATGCCCTTCTTATGGAACATTGCAAAACATTAAGGGAATATGCACAATATGTTGCAAAGGTGCGAAAATACACAGCCGACATGTCTCTGAACGAGGCAGTGGAATGCGCTGTTGATGAATGTATCAAAGAAAATATTCTTGCGGATTTTCTTCGAAAGAACCGCGCGGAGGTTATCAGTATGAGTATATTTGAATATGACAAGGAAGAAGAAGAGAAGAAACTTCGGAAAGCGGAGTATGAGGCTGGTATTCAAAAGGGTGTCCTTAATACTGCACGTCATCTATTGGAGCTTAATCTGCTGTCTTTAGAGAATATTTCTCGTGCTACTGGTCTATCAATTGATGAATTGAAAAAGCTACAGCAATAACTTAGTAAAAGAAGCCCACAAAACTGCGAGCTTCTTTTTTGATACATTTTACACAAATTACTGTAACAGAGAGAGTACACCCTGAGTAGACTGATTAGCCTGTGCAAGCATAGACTG
>CDYR01041739.1_pt1 | contig 13849 bp, 8 predicted proteins | sample 557691 | NCBI WGS metagenome assembly CDYR01 (sample SAMEA3182103, study PRJEB8094) | gut metagenome | biome: human; feature: gut; material: Stool; isolation source: human stools | place: Canada | collected 2013-02-19 | reverse complement strand
CTGTTCTTCGTCGACAAACTGATCGACATGGGCGCACAGATCATTCTCTGCGACCCGCACCGCGCCACGGTCATCGGCCACGACCACCGGCTATGCCTGCGCGCGACCCGCATGACCTCGCCCGACATCCGTGCGGGCGTGGCGCTGCTGATCGCGGCCATGTCGGCCGAAGGGGTCTCGACCATCCAGAACATCGACCAGATCGACCGCGGCTACAAGGACATCGACGGCCGTCTGAATGCCCTCGGGGCCAAAATCACCCGCATCGACGACTGCAAGTAAATCCCCGGCTTTCCGGAAAACAACCCCTGCCGCGCAATATTCCATCAGCCGCGCGGCAGGGGTTTTGCGACCATAGGGCAGCAAAACCGCCCGCCGAACCCCGTTTTCCGGGATTTGCGGCCGAAAGGAACAGGGTCAAAAAACGGCCGAAATGTACCATTCGGCCTATTTTTTATATCTTTGTGCGTCGACCCCGCACCCGAACAGGATATCGGCAAAAACAAATCATACGACAAAACGATTTTTTCTTAACATTCTGAAACTTAAACACGTTATATACTTACAAAAATACGTCTATTCACCAATTTTACTTATATGCGTTCACTATCCAAACTCTGCGTCCTGCTCCTGGCGGCAGGCCTACTGATCGCCCCGGCGTCGGGGGCGGCGGCCTCGAAATCCAAAAAGAAAAAATCGAAAACCGAGGAGGTCGCCAAACCCAAAGTCGACAAGTACACCAAAATGTTCGTCAACGACAAATCGTGCCTCACCGCCAAAGGGCCTTTCCTGACGCTCCACAAGCTCAAGGGAAAGCTCTACGTGGAGGTCCCCCTCAAGACGATCGGCCGTGAAATGCTGATCGCCTCCACGATCTCGGAGGCCAGCGACACCAACCTCGGGACCATCGGCTACAAACCCACGGACCCCATCCACGTCAAGTTCACGCGCATCGACACGACGATCTACCTCTCGCAGGCCGTCGTGCCGCCCGTTCACGACACGAACGATCCCCACATGTCCAAGGCCATCGGCCGGAGCACCCTCCCGCCGATCATGCACTCCTACCCGCTGGTCTGCTACAACCGCGACAGCTCGGCAATGGTGATCGAAATGACCAAGTTCTTCTCGGGCGACAACGAACTGCTCGCCCCGATCAAAAGCACCAAGGGCGGCGTGGTGAACATCACGGGCAAGTTCAAGTCCGAAGGTTCGGTGATCGGCCAGATCAAGTCCTTCGAGGACAACGTGACCGTCAAATCCTATCTCTCCTACTCGGTGACGGCCGATCTGCTGGGCCTGATGGTCATCAAGAAGGACGAGCCGATGACCGTGAAGGTCACGCGCACGATCCTGCTGCTGCCCGAAGAGGCGATGCGGCCCCGCCTGGCCGATTCGCGCATCGGCATCTTCCTAACCGACATGTCGCGCATCAACGGCAAGAAGGACAAGATCGAGGATTTCTCGGTCATCAACCGCTGGAACATCCAGCCCAAAGACATGGAGGCCTGGAAACGCGGCGAACTCGTGGAGCCGGTCAAGCCGATCGTCTTCTACCTCGACGACGCGTTCCCCGCGCTGTGGCGCGAACCGATCCGCCGCGGCGTGCTGCGCTGGAACAAGGCCTTCGAGAAGATCGGATTCAAAAACGTCATGCACATCGAGGACTTCCCGAAGGACGATCCCGAATTCGATCCCGACAACCTGAAATACTCCTGCATCCGCTACGTCCCGGCCGCCGTGGCCAACGCCATGGGACCCTCGTGGGTCGACCCCCGCTCGGGCGAGATCATCAACGCCTCGGTGCTGATGTACAACGACGTGGTGAAGCTGGCCGCCAACTGGCGTTTCGTGCAGACCGCACAGGTCGACGAGCGCGTGCGCGGCAAGGAGCTGCCCGACGACGTATTCCAGGAGTCGCTGGAGTACATCCTCGCCCACGAGGTGGGACACTGCCTCGGACTGATGCACAACATGGCCGCATCGAGCGCCTTCCCCGTGGATTCGCTCCGCAGCGCATCGTTCACGCAGCAGCACGGCACGACCCCCTCGATCATGGACTACGCGCGTTTCAACTACGTGGCCCAGCCGGGCGACAAGGGCGTGAAACTCACCCCGCCGGACCTCGGACCCTATGACGACTACGTCATCAAATACGCCTACACGCCGCTGCCCGACAAGAAGGACATGTTCGACGAGGAGAAGACCATCCGCGGATGGATCGACGAGAAGGTCGGCGACCCGATCTACCGTTACGGCCGCCAGCAGGTGATCGCCCGCTACGACCCCACCGCCATCGAGGAGGACCTCGGCGACGACCACATCAAGGCCGGCGACTACGGCATCGGCAACCTCAAATACGTCCTCTCGCACATGGAGGAGTGGATCACCGACGAGGAGGACCCCGACCTGAAAATCCGCACGGAGCTTTACGAGGCCGCGGCCGGACAGTTCGCGCGCTACGTGAACGCCGTGATGCTCAACGTGGGCGGCATCTACCTCACGGACGTGAACAGCAACACGGCGGGCGGTCCGCAGGCCGTTTCCGTCCCGAAGGAGTTGCAGCGCGCATCGCTGAAATGGGTGCTTGCGCAGATGAAGGACTCGGCATGGCTCGAACAGCCCGCGCTGACCGAAAAACTGCCGCTGCACGTGGACCTCTCGTTCATCCTGCGCTTCAACTTCTGCCGCACGTTCTTCACCTATTATAAGAACGTCACGCTCTCGTCGCACATCGCCGACGATCCCTACACGCCGCAGGAGTATATGGACGACCTCTACAACATCGTCTTCGAAAGCACGATCAAGGGAGGCCCGGTGTCGCCGTCGGAGCGGCTCATCCAGCGGATGTTCGTCGACGCGGCCGCGGACGTCGCCTCCAGCGAGGCCAAGCGCATGAAGCTGGGCGGCATCGCGGAGGCCTACGCACCCTCGGTGGACGAGATCGCGCTGCTGGGTCTCGACCGGAGCGGCATCGTGGAGCGTTACCTCGGCCCGCTGCGCGAGGCCGAAGAGGAGCATGGCAAGGGATACGTCGCCTCGCAGCTCTGGAACAGCGACGCCCTGTCGTCGGGCTACGGCTGGCAGTACAACGTGCAACTGCGGTCGATCGACGAGTCGCGCGCGCTGTTCGTCAACGTCAACGACCGAATCCTGAAACTGCTGCGTTCGCGCGTGAAAAGTGCTACGGGAGAGACCCGCGCCCACTACCAGGGCATGATCTACGTACTCGAACGCAGCCTGTTCCCGTCACAGAAGAACTAAAACCCGAGCAGACCGGCCGCCCCGGCCGGTCTGCCTAAAACCCAAACACATGCAAAGAATTCTACAACTTTTCAGCCGTGCGCTGCGGCTGTCGCTGGTCGTGGGCTTGTTATGCTGCACAGCCGCTACGGCCCGGGCGCAGGGGGGGGGTGAACCGATCAACCTGAACGCGACGCTTACCGTCACGCTGACGGAGAGACCCGCGACGGCGGTGCTCGACGAAATCACCCGGAAGACAGGCATCAAATTCGCCTACGACCCCGAAGACATCCGCCGGCTCCCGGCCGTGAGCGGCGAATTCAAGAAAGTCACCGTACACGAACTGCTCGACAAGTGCATCGCCGGGTCGACGTTCAAATACGCCATCGAGAACAACGTCGTGCTGGTCTACGACTCGACGGTCAAGATGCGCAAGTTCACCGTGAGCGGAACCGTGCGCGACGCCGGCAAGACGGTGCTCCCCGGCGCATCGGTCATTCTGAAAGGCGGCTCGGGACAGGGCGTCTCGACCGATGAAAAGGGCCAGTTCACCTTCTCCTTCTCGACCAAGACCAGCCCTGCGGTCCTCGAAGTCGGGTTCCTGGGCATGGAGACCCAGCAGGTGATCATCACCGGCTCGGCAAAGGGCCTGAACGTCACCCTCAAGGAGGGCGGCACGCGCATCGACGACGTGGTGGTCAACGGCATGTTCACCCGCAACAAGAGCACCTACACGGGTTCGGTGACCTCGATCAAGGGCGAAGACCTCGTGGCCATCTCGAACACCAACCTGATGTCGGCCCTGAGCGCCGTGACCCCGGGCATGGTGGTCGTACAGAACAACGCCCTCGGCTCGAACCCCAACGCCATTCCCGAAATCCTGATCCGCGGCTCGAACTCCATCGCCACCTCGGCCGAGGAGAAGGCCTACAACAACCCGCTGATCATCCTCGACGGCGCCGAAATCAGCATGGAAGAGCTGTACGACCTCGACATGTACGAAATCGAGCGCATCGACGTCCTGAAGGACGCGCAGGCCTCGATCGTCTACGGCGACCGGGCGGCCAACGGCGTAATCGTCATCGAACGCCAGCAGGTGACCGACAGCAAACCCCGCCTGAGCTACAACTTCGTGCCCGAGCTGAGCATCCCGGACCTGAGTTCGATGAACCTCTGCAACGCGGCGCAGAAACTGGAACTGGAACGCCTAGCCGGGCTTTACGAATCGGACAACGGCGCGATGGACAAGGCTTACGCCTACAAATTGCAGAACGTCCGCCGGGGCGTCAACACCGACTGGATACGCGCCCCGCTGCGCGTACCGTTCAGCCACACCCACTCGCTCTCGCTGAGCGGCCGCGCACAGAAGATCGACTACCGCGCGTCGCTGCGCTTCAGCGACAAGTACGGCGTCATGAAGGGCGACAACCGCCGCAACTACACGCTCAACTTTTCGATAGGCTACCACATGCGCGACAAGCTCACGCTCCGTTACACGGCCAACTACACGCTGACCGACGCAACGGATTCGCCCTACGGCAAATTCAGCGCCTACACGAAACTCAACCCCTACGAGTCGCCCTACGACGAGTACGGCGAACTGGTCAAAGCCTTCTATTTCGACCCCGAGGACACCTCGACGACGAGCGAAGGCTACCAGGCCAACCCGCTCTACAATGCCACGCTTTCGAGTTTCAGCACCTCGCGCAACCAGACCCTCCGCAACACGGTCGACGCCAAATGGTACGTGACCAAGGATTTCTACGTCTCGGGACAGTTCAACATCGACGTCAAGAGCAGCCAGTCGGACAAATACGTTTCGCCCGACGATGCACAGTTCCTCGGCGAGAACGACCCGGCCAAGCGCGGTCTCTACGGACTGGGCACGGGCAAGGCGTTCAACTACGACGGCAAGATCGTGCTCAACTACGGCCGCAACATCGGACAGGAAGGCTCGGGATTCGTGATCAACGCCGGAAGCGACATCCAGCACACCAACGCCACGACCTCCTACATCACGGCGATGGGTTTCCTGAAGGACAACCTCTCGGACATCAAATACGCCCTGGGATACGACTCCTCGAACCTCCCGAGCGGAACCGAGACGCTGCTGGCAAAGGTCGGCTTCTTCGCCAGCGGCAACATCTACTTCCGGAACCGGTACTTCGCCGACGTTTCCTACCGCACGTCGGGATCGTCGGCCTACGGCAAGGAGAACCGGTTCGCCCCGATGTGGTCGTTCGGCCTGGGATGGAACCTCCACAAGGAGAAGTTCCTCGAAAACGTCGAATGGATCGACGTGATCCGCCTCAAATGGTCGTGGGGATACAACGGCCAGACCACCGGCAGCCCCTATCAGGCCATCACGACCTACAAGTACAGCAACAGCAACATCTACTACACCGGCGTGGGAACCGTGCCGATCCGCATGGGCAACCCCGAGCTGAAGTGGCAGCGCGTGCTGAAGAACAACTTCGGCATCAACCTCACGCTCTTCAAGGAACGGCTGGTGATGAGCTTCGACTACTTCCGCAACACCACCAAGGACCAGCTGATGACGATTCCCCTCCCGGCGTCGACCGGTTCAGAGGACATCGTCGTGAACTTCGGCGAGAACCAGAACGTAGGTTACGACTTCTCGGTGGCGGGGCAGGTGATCCGCAACAAGAACTGGGCGTGGACGAGCGTCATCAACGGTTCGCACGTCAAGGACCGCATCAAGCAGATCAGCGACAAGCTGAAGAACACCGCCTATCAGCTCGAAGAGGACAACCCGCTGAAACTGCGCTTCCGGGAAGGCGGCTCGCAGTACGACATCTACGCCGTGCGTTCGGCCGGCATCGACCCCGCCACGGGACAGGAAATCTTCATCAACAAAAACGGCGAATACACCTTCAAGTACGACGCCGAGGACGAGGTGGTCGTGGGCAACACGCAGCCCAAACTGCAAGGCACGTGGCTCAACACGCTGCGTTACAAGGGATGGTCGCTGAACTTCGTCTTCAGCTACACCTTCGGCGGCGACACCTACAACAAAACCCTCTGGGAGAAGGTGGAAGACATCGACCCGCGCTACAACGTCGACGAACGCGCCTTTACGGACCGCTGGAAGAACCCGGGCGACCTGTCGCGCTACCTCGCCATCAAGGAGCGGCGTTCGACGACCCCGCACAACTCGGAGCGTTTCGTGGAGCGGCTCAACGAACTGTGGCTTTCGAGCGCGACGCTCACCTACGAGTTCCAGCCGAAATTCCTCAAACGGCTCGGATTCAAGCGCCTGGCCGTAGGTGTCGGCGTATCGGACATCGTACGCTTCTCGACCGTCAAGTACGAACGCGGTACGAGCTACCCCTACTGCCGCACCATCAACCTGACATTCCGTCCCACGTTCTAATATTGCCGAGACCATGAAACGAATGAAAAAATACAGCTACATCCTGCTGGCCCTGCCGCTGCTGCTGGGCAGCTGCGAGGCGTATCTCGACGTCAATCCCAAATCGGAAGTGACCGACAAGGAGCTTTTCTCGACGGCCGAAGGCTGCGAAGACGCCATCTACGGCATCTATACCGAGATGGGAACCAACAAGAACCTCTTCGCCTACGCGCTTACGTTCGCCTATCCGGAACTGATGACCGGCAACTTCACCATCAGCCAGAGCGACAACCTGGCCTACGTCGTACAGCGCCTGTGGGAGCACGAAAACGCCATCACGGTAGCCGAAAACCTCTGGATCAACGGATACAAGACCATCGGATACGTCAACAAGGCGCTGATGCACGTCCTGCCCAAATCCGACGACGAATTCCGCCACATCCGGCTCTACAAAGGCGAACTGCTGGCGCTGCGCGCCTATCTCCATTTCGAAATGGCCCGCATCTTCGCCGTGCCGTTCGCATCGGGCGACGCCGCGGCCAAAGCCAAGGCCATTCCCTACGTGACCACGTACGGCATCGAAGTCACCCCGTACAGTTCGCTGGACAAGGTGTTCGAACTGATCGTCGCGGACCTGACCGAGGCGGAGAAATACCTCGCGGCGGACGAGGAACTGGTGACGGCGACCCGCGACAACGCCTCCGACGGCTTCACGAGCTGCCGCATCACGCACCTGAACCTCTACGCGGTACAGGCGCTGCTGGCCCGCGCCTACTGGACGATGGGCAAACTGGACCTGGCCGAGGATTACGCCGAGAAGGTGATCGACAGCGGCAAATTCCCGCTGATGACGACCGCCGAGGCCTGGAACGCCGTGGAGACCGGCACGCTCAACATGCAGGAGACCGTCTTCGGGCTCTACTCGACGCAGTACACCTACAACTTCTACCGGAATCACATCTACCAGGGCGGAACCCTTGCGCTCTCCAGCCAGTATTCCGAAATCTACTCCACCGACCTGGCCGGCACGGACAAGCGTTACTCGACCTGGTTCGACACGGGCAATTCGTGGTGCATCAAGCACTACAACAAGATGTACGCCCAGGGAGAGAGCAACCCCACGTACAGCGGCAAATCAATCCCCGGACCGAGTCTGATCCGGATTCCCGAAATGTACTACATCGTGGCCGAAGCCAACCTCACGAAAGACCCGGACAAGGCGACGGAATACCTCGACTATGTGGTGAAGTCGCGCGACCTGACGCCTTTCGCCGAGCGCGAAACGGGCAAAATCACCGAAAACAACATCATCAACGAACGCCGGAAGGAGTTTTTCGCCGACGGCGAGGATTTCTTCAACATGAAACGATTGCAGCTGGACATCGCGATACCGGGAGGCAATTTCGCGGGAACCGACGACGCGACCTACACGATGCCCATCCCGCAGAGCGTAGAGGACAATTACAGACAATAACGCAAGACTTATGAAAAACCTCATTTTCAAAATAGCCGTCCTGGCCGGAACCGTCGCGGCATTCGCCTCCTGTTCCGACACGTGGCTGATGTACGACACGTCGCAGAAGGACAAACTCTATTTCAAATACGAGAACTATCCGAGTCTGGACCAGTATCTCTCGACCGACTTTTCGTTCGCCCTGCTCGACGAATCGGTGAAAGAGGTCAAGAAGACCGTAACCGTGACCCTGCTGGGAATGCCGGCAGACCGCGACCGGACGTTCGAGGTAAGGGCCATTCACGACACCACCTCGAATTACACCACGGGCGGCGTACAGCGCGAGCTGATCGACGCCGTCGAGAACGAAGACTACACGATCGACAGGCTCATCGTCCCGGCCGGCTCCGTGGAAGGGCAGATCGACGTGACGCTGAAGCGCACGGAGAAGATTATGACGAAAACCGCGTCGCTGGTGCTCCAGATCGCCCAGAACGAAGAGTTCGAAGGCGTGCCCCGGAACGTCTACCGGTTCCTGATCTCGGACGGAACCGCCGCCTGCCCCTACTGGTGGTACTACTCCGCCACCCAGCAGTGGTATCAGTACACGGGCGAATTCCGGCAGGACAAATACCGGAAACTGCTGGAACTCTACCACGGAATCGCGGAGAGCAACCCGACGCTCTACGCGTCGATGGTCGAACAGTACGGCGAGAACATCGACAACGATTACTACACGGGACTCAACGGACAGCAGCTGCGCATGAGCATGGGATTCATGGTCAACCGGCAGAACCCCCACAAGATGGCCTGGCTCCGCTACGTGCTCTGCCCGCTGTTCGACTACTATTCGACCAATTACCCCGACCTGGAGTATTATACGACCGGAAGCGTCAACGTAACGACAGGCGGCTGGAGAGACCCGGCAAATAACTATTAACCGAAAGCGCCATGAAACAACTTGCGAAATATCTGTTGCCGCTCTGCTGCGGAATCGCACTGGCCTCCTGCTACGGACTCGACAAAGAGGAGTACCGGGAGCTGGCCCCGATCACGGTGAGCGGTCTGGACCGGACCATCTACGCCAAGGCTACCGAAACGCTCCACCTCGACAAACTCCGCGTGGAGAGCGAAAGCGGGCAGGACCTCGTCTACGAATGGTCCTACGGAAAACCTGCGGGAGACTTCCCCGGCATGGTCGACACGACGTTCATTTCCAGTTCGCCGACGCTCGACTACGCCTTCGACAAGGCCGGCAGCTACGTGCTGCGCCTGCGGATCGACAACGGCGAAAGCATCGGATTCCATTACTACGACCTGCGCGTGCAGGCCGGCTTCGACGAAGGTTTCCTGATCCTCTGCAACGACGACGAGGGCGCCGGATCGCTCGCCTTCGTCAAGAAACGCTCTCCGCAGGAGGAGGCCGAAGGCGCCCAGGAGATCTGGGACAATCTGCTGACGATCAACCCGGAATACGACTTCCGCAGCCTGCGCGACGTCTACGTATTCTCCTCGCCGGGATACGCTTCGGGAATTCTGATCTCCTCGGGCGACGACGAAGGCTCGATCTACCGCCTCGACCCCGTGACGCTGAGCGTCACCTATCGCATGAAGGGGATGGACGAATACGGAGTCCGCACCGGAGAGATTCTGGGCGAAAGAACGTCGGGAACCGCTCACTGGGCCTATCTGATCGGCGACGACGAGAGGGCCTACCGCTACGAATTCTCGACCGACATGCTCATCGTGCGGGAAACGCCCTTCCCCGCACGATACGGCCGGCAGGGACTGTTCGCCTCGAAAACCGCCGGAGTGCGCGACATCCTCATGTTCTCCGAGGCCGGAATCACCGGATTCCCCAATTCGAAGATCGCGGGATACGCCGCACCCGACGGGTATGAATTCATCAACATGGCAGCGGGCCGCATCGGGGCGGGACAGTACGACGCTTCCAAATACTACTGCATCGCCCGTACGATCGAAGGGGCGCCGAAAACCGTCAAAATCATCAGCACCAGTTCATCGCTTTCGAGTCCGACCGAAATCAAGACCTACGACGAGGTGCAGCCGATGCTGATGAATGCGAACACCCGGATCGTCACGACGAAGCTCAACGGAAACGCCTACTACGATTACGACAACAAGATCTATCACTGGGCGATGACAGGCGTCGACCCGGTCGTTCCCGCCGAAGGGGCCAAGCCCGACATCACGCTGCCCGACGGCGAACAGATCATGGACATCTGCACGAACGCCGTACCGTCGACCTCTTCCGCGGTGGTCGACGACGACCAGCTGCTGATCGCCACCTACAACCCGACGGCGACCGGCCGCAAGCCCGGCAGCCTCTACGTTTACAGTCTGAAGACGATGGAAAAGGTGAAGGAGTATGTCGGCATCTGCGAAAAACCCGTGGCCGTGGCCTACAAGTTCCCCGCATCGAACTGACGATCCGCCCGGCACGGCACGTTCCGCATCCGGCCTTCCCCTCGCGGGAGGGCCGGATCGTTTTTCGGGAACCGCCGGGGCGTCATAGCCCCGGTTTCGCTTTGCAGAAAAGAAAAAACCGGTTATCTTTGTATGCCGGCCCCACAAGACAGCCCTGCGGAGGCTCCCGGACAGGACACCCTCGGGCCAAAGTCACCCCTTTTCAAGGGGAGGAGGGGGAGGCAGGGGAATTATCTGCGCCGAAACATAAGCCGCGGAAACCGACTCCTTCGGAGCTGCGGCGAACCTGATAAACAAAAAAAGAGTTATTTACACTTATGTTTTTAGAAAATGCCAGCCGCAAGGGCTGGATCGAAGTCGTATGCGGTTCGATGTTCTCGGGTAAGACCGAGGAGCTGATCCGCCGCCTGAAACGAGCCAAATTCGCCCACCAGCGGGTCGAGATTTTCAAACCCCGGATCGACGTGCGCTATTCCGAGGAGGAGGTCGTGTCGCACGACGCGAACGCCATCCGCTCCACCCCCGTCGAGTCGCCGCAGAACATCCTGCTGATGACCGCCGACGTCGACGTGGTGGGCATCGACGAGGCGCAGTTCTTCGACGAAAGCATCGTCGACGTGTGCCGCCGGCTGGCCAACAACGGCGTGCGCGTGATCGTCGCGGGTCTGGACATGGACTACACCGGAAAGCCGTTCGGCCCGATGCCCGCGCTGATGGCAACGGCGGAGTACGTCACCAAGGTTCACGCCATCTGCGTCCGCTGCGGCAACCTCGCCCACCATTCGCACCGCCTCACGAGCGACGAAAAGCAGGTGATGCTGGGCGCACAGGACAGCTATGAACCGATCTGCCGCCATTGCTTCAACAAGCTGATGAACGGAGAGAAAGCGTAGGTCCCCGGCCGCAGGGAGGAGGGTACGACAAAAAACCGCAGTCCGGAAATCCGGGCTGCGGTTCTGTTTTGCGGGACAGGGGCTTCGCCCTCCGGCACGCGGGCGCCCGTCAGCGGGCGGCGCGCAGGGCGTCGATGAAGCCGGGCCAGAACACCCAGAGATTTTCGGTCTGGAGCCACAGTTCGCGGGCCTGCGCGGCGGGCGAGGGTCGTTCGCTCCCGATGTCGCGCAGATACGCTTCGTCGGCCGGATGCTCGTCGGCGGTAAATTCGGCGAAGAAGGGCGCAAAATGCGTCCGGAATCGCTGCAACTCCCCTTCGGGCAATCGTCCGTCACGGCGGAAGGCCGACCACAGCAGCAGCACCTCACGCCCCGGATGCTTGTCCGACACGTCGTTGATCACCTCGTCGAACAGCTCCTGCTCGTCCAAGGCCAGGTAGTCGAAGGCCAGCAGTTCGCTCCCTTCCAGATGGTCCTCGGGGTCGAGTTCCAGCAGCATTTCCAAGAGCGCCGCCGACATTTCGAAATTGTTGATCAGGAAGTGGTCGATGGCCGAGGCGAAGATCAGTTCGAGCGCCGCGCGCGAATTGTGGTGGTTCCATTCGAGATTGATCTCCTCGTCCTCGGGAATCAGCTCCGCAAGACGCTGGAAGGCCTGAAAACGCTCGTTGCAGGCTCCTTCTATATCGCCGGCGGCCTGCATCTCGCGGGACCGGGCGAGGACTTTCACGAAATTACAGGGTCCTTCGCCGACCACCTCGAAAGTCTGGTCGGGCGTAGGTTCAAGATATGCCTTTTGCATCGTTGTCTTTGAGTTTGAAAATCATGGCGACAAGGACCGCGAACGTCACGCCCCCGCCCAGCAGGTAAGCCGCCGTACGGTTCTGCATGCCCAGCATCAGCGGCGAAACGAAGATATAGCTGGCGCAGACATACGTCATAACGAGAGCCGGAATCAGCCCCACCCACACGGCGCGCCCCCGGTGGCGGAGGTAGGCGACGATCATCCAGAGCGTCACCGCCGCGAGGGTCTGGTTCATCCACGCGAAATAGCTCCACATGGTCTGAAACGGCAGTCCGAAGATGATCAGAAGTCCCAACGCGAAGAGCGGAATACAGATATAGATGCGTTTGCGCAGCGTGCGCTGCTCGACGCCCATGAAGTCGGCGACGATCAGCCGCGCGGAGCGGAAGGCCGTGTCCGTGTCGCCCGAGGTGATGGCGCAGGCCACCACGCCGAAGATCACGAAGACGGCCAGCGCCGGGCCCAGCGTCTTGTTGGCGATCACGTCGATCATCACGGCCGCCTGGCCGCCGTATTCGGCGATGGCGCCGTTCAGCCCCGCGACGTCGCCCCAGAAGGCCATGGCAATGGCGGCCCAGACGAGGGCGATGATCGACTCGGAGATCATCGCGCCGTAGAAGACCGAGCGGCTCTCGCGTTCGTTGCGCATGCAGCGGGCCATCAGCGGCGACTGCGTGGCGTGGAAGCCCGAGATGGCGCCGCAGGCAATGGTCGTGAAGAGCATCGGGACGATCGGGAAGGCCTTCGCATCGGCGATGCAGTTTTCGAAGGAGGTGAATTCCGGAATGGTGTATTCGCCGCCGAAAAGCAGCACGACGAGGATGCCGACGGCCATGAACAGCAGCGCGAAGCCGAAGACCGGGTAGATGCGGCCGATGATCTTGTCGACAGGCAGCAGCGTGGCGGCGATGTAGTAGACGAGAATCACGCCCAGCACGATCAGCAGCAGCCACGAGAATCCGCCGAAAGCGATGCCTTCGAGCGACGGGACGTCGAGGCGGGCCGCGACGAGCGATGCGGGCTGCGAGAGGAACACCGCACCGACGAGGATCATCAGCCCGGCGGAAAAGAGCCGCATGACGATCTTCATGCCGCCGCCGAGGTAGACCCCGGCCGTCTCGGGAAGACTCGCGCCGTCGTGGCGCAGCGAGATGACCCCGGCGATGAAGTCATGCGCCGCACCCATGAAGATGCCGCCGAAGGTGATCCACAGAAACGCCACCGGCCCGTAGGCCGCACCGAGCACGGCGCCGAAAATCGGGCCGAGCCCCGCAATGTTGAGCAGTTGGATCAGGAAAATGCGCCACCTCGGCAGGGGCACGTAATCCACGCCGTCGTAAAGGCGGCTGCAGGGCGTCCGGGCCGCCGGGTCGATGCCGACGAGCCGTTCCAGATAGCGTCCATACGTGAAATATGCGGTCACCAGCAACGCCAGGCACACCAGAAAAGTAATCATCGTAAAACAGTTTCGGGTCAGTTTTAGCGCGAATATAGCAAGAAAAGCGAGAATTTTCGCAAAATTGTTGCGAGAAAAAAATATTTTTCAGATATTTGCAGTCCCAAAGGGAACCTCGGTGTTCCCGAAAGGCTGAATTAGCTCAGCGGTAGAGCACTTCACTCGTAATGAAGGGGTC
>CDYR01016880.1_pt1 | contig 13884 bp, 14 predicted proteins | sample 557691 | NCBI WGS metagenome assembly CDYR01 (sample SAMEA3182103, study PRJEB8094) | gut metagenome | biome: human; feature: gut; material: Stool; isolation source: human stools | place: Canada | collected 2013-02-19 | reverse complement strand
GGTTAGAGCGTCGGATTGTGGTTCCGAAAGTCGTGGGTTCGAGCCCCATCTTCCACCCTTGAGGCCTCGACAAAGAGGCCGCAAAAGACAGAAAATTCCTTATGTATCAATGATATGTAAGGATTTTTTCTTTTTAGGCCGCTGAGGGAAAAAGCAATGAAAGCAGTCTCGCGCGACCTTATCCGCAGCCTCTCGGCCGCGAACAGAAAAAGCCGGGCTCAGCGCTTGGCAACAATCGCAGAAGCGACAGGCATTGACCGGCGGCTGCTTTTACCCGCTTTGCGGCACACGCAGGAGATAGGCTATCGGGTTACTCTCGGGCTACATTTCCCGATAGGATTCCCACAGTAAAGAGACGATGCCGATTCGAACAACCCGGAGTAGCCTGTGATCCGTCGCAGTTCCTCTTTGGTAATGGCCCTTTTACGAGTAGCCGTCCAAAGCCGACCTACTTTGAACTTTACGAACGGATTGACTTTCGGCGCAAAGAGTTCTTCCGCCAGCGCCTTGTTGTAAATCGGCGTGAAACACGCTGAATTTTGTTGCAATGCTATTATCCTTGTTGCCTCGTTTACGCAGGAACAGTTCAAGATCGTTCAGATACACCAAATCAATCTCTTCCAACCGTATATCGGCGTTGCGGAATTGACCGATCAGAGAAAATACGGTTTTGACCTTCGAGGCCGAATTGTATTTGCCGAGCGATTCGAGACGGGCGATCTCACGTTCGAAACAATCCGAAACGGTGCATTTAATCCTTCTGCCTTTCGATTCGAACAGGGTTTCCAGCGTAACGGGAATCTCAAGAATTTCCAATTTCCGTATTTTCCGTTCGTACTCTCGAAGAACGGCTTCGATTCGTTGCTGTAAAATAGCGGATTCGGGGCATGATTGCCGAATCATTTGCTGTTGCTTGTCCCAATGATCGGGAAGTAAGGAAATCCCCAAGCTGACGAACTTACTCTTACGTTCGTGGGTAAACCGAATGAACAAAGGCGAACACCCGTTTTTATAAACGATGTCGCCTTTCTGCACAACTCTGATATTCATAATCTTGCATGAATACGCAGATTGTCGTTTCGAGTGATTCTATGTAACACATTATGTAACACACAGGGCCCTCAAAATGCCTTCTGAGGCAGGATGATTCCCGATCCTTCGGCATGGGCACAAAACAAAGGCGACCGATAATCGCTTGATTACCAGTCGCCTTGAAGTGGTCCCCGTGGGGCTCGAACCCACGACCCCAACATTAAGAGTGTCGTGCTCCCAAAGCCTCAAAAGGCTTCGCCTTTCGACGCAACCAACTGAGCTAGAGAACCGTCCTGCATTAAATGCTCAATGACTTTTGTTTATGTTTCTACCGTGGTAAAACATTTGGTAAAACACTCAAGTATTCTCCAATCCTGCATGGTTAATAAATAAAAGTAAACGAATCTTATTCTTTTACTTGTTTCTTACTTAGAGATTGATTAAACGTACTTTAAAAAGGGTATTCATAAATGTTAAAGTTTGGTTTACTATTTGATTCTCGGTCTTAGGTTATATTGTGATCTTTTATATTCATCTTTAGAAGCTTTGCAAGGTGCTGTATTACAATAAGTATGATCAGTGTGATAAAAACGAGGACAAACATTTGCAAGGGGTCTTAAATAAACCCCTTTGCAAAAGTCTGTCCTTTTCTAATAATTGCCAGTTTTGCTATCCCTTCAACACCTTCCAGAAACGTTCGGGTAGGTAGATGTTCTCCACTTCCACGGCCTGTTTGAATAGAGGAGCAATCTCTTCGACTTGAAAGCCTGCTATCCCACAACCAATCTCCGTTACCAGAAATTTCAGTTGCGGATTTCGTTTGGCAAATTCGATAAATTCATCCACGTATGGTTTAATGGTCTCCACACTGCCCTGCATGGTCGGGATTCCATAACTCTGTCCTTGTAGTCCGACACCTTGTCCCCACACGGCACCGAATTTTTGATAAGCCAACTGTGCTGCACCACCTCCGTGTTGTCCTGCCAGATTGCTCCCGAAAACGAAAATCTCATTAGATTGGAGCGTAACGATATGATTGGATGCTATTCTCATAATAGGCGTGTTTTCTCAAAAGTACTGATAAATATTTCTATAGAATGGGGCTTGGCTTCCTTAATATTCCTTTTGCATGCAATTGAAGCATTTATAACTTCTTAAATCTATCTCTTCGTCGTGAGGTAGCCCAAAATAGTTATATATATAGAAATCTCCTACGAATGCATTGCATTTATCACAAACATTTACCCAATAATTTTCTTGTACTGTTTGACTATATCGTTTTTTAATATTTACACCCAATTTTTGAGCCATTTCAATTTCTTTATTGGCGAAATCCTTTGGACTAAGTATATAGTTGTTGTCATTTGATACCATCATAGCAATTTTCATGTTATTGGAACATTTCCAGCATGGAGCAGTAACAACTATTAATTTTGCATTATTCATTCTCTCTCCGCATTTTTTACAAATTGGGTTTGGACACATACTTACAGCGTTTGGATGCAATAGTTTCTCTTGTATCTTGTCACATTCAGAAAAATCAGAAACCCCAATTTGTAGGCATGCAATCTTATTGTCTTTATAGAATTGCAATGTCTCTGGCGAAGGTTTATGTGTCACCACAATTTCAATCACTATGACAACTTTATCATCTTTATCAAGTAATGCGATGTCAGGCTTACATATTTGCAAATCGAATTCTTCAATGACTTTAGTTGCTTTTTTTAGTAAGTTTCCCTTATGCTGTTCGTTACATTTATCACACTCCCACTCAAACCAAATAGCTTTATTAGGCTTCTCTAACTCTGTTCTTATATACTCTGCTACGCGTTGTTTGAATAATTTATGCAGGAATGATTCCGAGCAATAATTATCAACAGAACCTTTGTGAGCAAAGTGATTTGGTCTATGATATTTCTGTCCTTTAGGTATTTTGCTAATTCTTAATGATAAATTTGCTCCACATGAAGGACATATATAAATATCGCCTTTACGAGCGTTATCAATGTGTACAAGGTTGCCTGAGCTATTAATGGCGTATGGAAGCAATAGTTTTGTCATTGAAAAAACTAATGATTATTAATTATCTATACAAAAGAATCAAAATTATCGCAAACTTGCATTAAAAACAAAAACGTGCAAGAATATTATCCCTACACGTTTTCTAAAATATTCCTATATCCTTCATTTTACTTTATTGGAACTATACAATCAGATTATTCCATTGGTTACTCCAATAATCTCAAATACGTCTCCTTAAAATCTCCCAACGGCAATCTCCGAATATAGTAACTTCCGTCCTTGACTCAGAAATTCAGTAGTATCTGGTCGTGACTCAAAAAGCAGTAGAACAGATCGACCGATAAACCGCCTTTAGAATCGAGTCGTGAATCCATACTGAATCCGACCGAATTGTCTATCTTATCCAGCGATCATTCGATTCGGATTCGGGGATCGGTCTTTCCCTTGTTCGCAAATCCGATCCGTATATCCTTACTCGCATCGGCAAAATCGGGTAGCATAAACATGAACGAAATCGGTTTCTCCCTGCTGTCGGGTTTTACCATATAGACCTCATACCGTTCTTTATCCGAATAATGGATTTTCGTTCTCATCAATTTAAACCCCTCGCACGTTCCGATCTGTCAATGGACGGGGGATGTTGTCTTTTTCTCTTTCATTTTGTACAAAATTTAGTAGGTTAATTACTTGTTATCACTATAAAGATAATAAAATCAAGTGATTAAATCAAATGAAATCCGATAAATTCGGAGCGATGGATTTTCGGGAGAAGTAGTGTTACAGGATGTAAAATAGTGTCACCGAGTTATCGGAATAAAAAGGACAAACTTGTGCTGGGGGTCTAAACAGATACCCCCTTGCACAAGTCTGTCCACAATACCATAGCCTTTACTTTGTTTGATAATCTTTCCAATTGTCGCATTGAGTTTTTATCAATTCTGCTGTTTTCGTTTCAGGATAATCCATAATGACTTTTTTGTTATTACCCAAAAGCCAGTAACTATATGCAGCACTCTCTTTATCTGTAAACATGCTTAACGCTTTTTGGACAAGCGCCTTACTTTTCCTGTTTGCACGAGACCACAGACTGCTTCGCTTCCAATCTTTTTCCCAAGAATCACCTTGATAATACTGTGTCAATGCCCAACATTTATCTATCGAGTTTCCGATACCCGTAGCATATCGAATCATCATTTGTGCCTTGCGGTTAGGATCGGATGTTCGACGCACGGCCTGTTCTAATGAAAGCATTTCCCGTGCGAAATTATATTTATAATCGGAATTATCGTAAATCGGCGACGAAGCGTCGAACGGGTCTCGCCACATGCGTTTGTCTTTATATGTATTGAGTGTGTATTGGAAAGAAGATGACACCAGCTCGAAGTATTTAACAGCTTCTTCGTATCGCATTTCGCGTAAACACTGTGTGCCGATTATATCACCAAGATAATCCATACCGATATATCCCCGTTCATTGAGAAAGCGATCAAATGCCGAACGAGGATGTATGACACATTCCCTATAAGCAATGACCTGATCGAGACCGATCGTATCAAGTAAATGGAAATAGGCATTGCGATAGTCGTAACAATTCCACTCGGTACTTGCTCTATATTCTGTCATTGTCCTGCTTTCATGCTTATTTATTAAGTTTAGCAATCTGTTATCAGCCATATTTGCTAATTGAATCGCCCGTATATTATTTCCATGCTCCATATACCGAGGCACAAGTACTGAAAAGACAATTTTGCGCAGCATGTCGTTCCAATAATAATAACTTATATTCGAGTACATTAGATGTAGACCTTCATTGGCTGTCAATCTTTCAATTCGGTCATTAATATCATGTTTTATCTTATTGTCAAGCCATTGCAACTGCCCGAACAGCTTTTGTTCATAAACCGAGTTATATCGCAATAATTTTGCATCGAGATAAATACGCAAAATTTGAATGGATTCTGAAATAAAACGGGAGCCATGCGCCGCCTCCGCCTGCTTCAAAATGTCTGATGCTTCTTGGGTGTTACCATTCAATTCTGCAATATAGGCCGCCGTATAATACCACATGGCTCGATCTGTTTCTTTTTTGCCTGCCTGCAACGCAAATTCATAAAGACGGGAACATTGGCTTTGAATCTGAAGTGTATATTCATCTTGCTGGGGATTTTCTGCGAGTCTTTCCGCCTTACAAATAAGGCGTTGAATGATTGAAGCTATGGCGGATGAATTCGGACAATATGTATATATCAACTCTATTTGTTCTATTTCATAAAGATGCTGCCCCTGTTCGTTCATACAATAAAGCAAGGAATGCACATCTCCGCACTTAGCATAAATCTGCATGGCCTGCTCGACTGATCCTGTGCGGCAATAGGCTCCAGCGATGTATGGTTGTATCATCTCTTTTATCAGACCGTCTGGAATAGCTTCATGATTGTCATTCCAAAAATTAATGCACCTTTCGTATAGAGATGAGGCAAATAAAGCCCGAATAGCTTGTAACGCGTAGCGGTCTTTCAACATCGTTCCTTTATAGGCCATTGCCTGACGTGCAATATCCCTTAGGGTCGTATTCACGCCGTCGTCTTCGACAGGGTAATACCACGGGGAATTTTGTTCCCAACGTATTTTTTCGCATAATTTAGCCAGTACCAGAAACTCCGCAATCTCCTTGCATTCGTATTGTATCAAATAGTTCACAAATTGATTTCCTACCCTTGGGTTTGTATGCGGGGACTCGATAAGACGAGACACGTTCAGAATCGTTTCGTATGAATATTTATAAACCACCTGATAGATATCTTCCAATGGGATAACTTCCGAAGTGATTTTCTGCCACAATTCACAATTGCGAATCGCTTCGCTTTTCTCTTTACGTCGGTCGAACATATCATAGTTGAATAATTCGCTGTCGTCATAAACACGAAACGCATAGTAATCTTTAGGCGTATAAAACGGCCCCAGCCCACAAGCGCGTATTTCATTGATCGGCCACACCATGCCGATCAAAACGAGATTAAAAATGATCGTAAATATTTTTGATTTCATTGTAAGTATATTGTGAAAGGTTGGCGGAGTCCAAATGATAAAGAATAACGGAATACCCTTGTAATTTACTTTCGACTCGTTTTTTTACTTTAAGTACTTCTTCGTAATCGGAATTCTCCAAGCGGATAATATCTCCCATATTAAGCGCATGTGATTCCAAGTAATGATTTTTGATAACTTTATACATGTTTTTACTTTGCCACTGATAAAATTCCTCATCGGAAAAATTCGTATTATGAAGTATGGCTCTGAATTTTCCATCGGAAAACCATACGCCCCATGCAAACGTCGGATATGCGTAGTCCAGCGGGATACCATACGTTATTGTTTTTTTGAGATACGACTCTACATTTCGGCTATCCAAAATAGAATTCACCGTTTCGGTATTTTTCAGACCTCCCGTATTATAAAGCATCAGTACGCCTCTATCGACAGGAGGATAAAGGGTCTCGTTCAGTTGATGCAATCGAACAGTGACACTCAATGCAATACCTTGTTTATGTAGTGAATCTCTGGCGGCCTGACACAGCTTGAAATAACTTTCTCGTGTCGTTCCTGTCCAATCGCAATCAAGTTGAATTTCGTACACGTTTCGTATTTTATGGCGTTTTGTCATCGCTAAAACACGGGTGACAATTTTATCGGCATACTCTGCTTCTTGTCCTTTCATATCACGCATGGCATCGAGCGTAATGTATACGACAGGAATGGTTTCCATATCTTCAGACGGAATCTGGCTAAAAACAGTAGTCGCAATCGGAATCGGTGCAAGTTGTTCTTCTAACCAATGGTTATCCAATGCCACATCGAAAAAACGTAAATAGAGTCGTTTAACATCGTGTTCTCGGATAAATGCCCATTCCGATTCCGTCGGATTGAATGTTGTCTTCCAGTGATAAATGGAGTTGGCTTCACAACGAGATGTGATTGTCTTTATTGCGACGGAATCCGCCGAATCTATTGCAACGACAATCTGCACAGCGGCTTGTCGTCTGCCGCAACCGAATAATATCAATGCGGTCAATAAGTATATCAATTTTTTCATCTGATAATATTGCATATTCCGTCTAATATCGTTTTTAGGACAAACTTGTTCAAAGGGGCTTTCCCTGATCTCCTTTGAAAAGTCTGTCCACCGCTCTGATTATTCTCTCAATACTTCCCAGAATCTTTGGGGCAGATAAATATTCTCCACCTCTTTCGCTTGCTCGAACAGCGGCGCAATCTCACCGACCGTAAACCCTGCTATCCCGCAACCGATCTCGGTAACAAGGAAAGTCTTAGACGGATGCTGTTCGGCAAATTCGATAAACTCGTCCACATAGGGTTTGATCGTTTCTACTCCTCCCTGCATAGTCGGGATGGCATAGCTCTGTCCCTGCAATCCTACGCCTTGACCCCAGATTGCCCCGAATCTTTTATAGGCTAAATAGGCAGCGCCTCCTGCGTGTTGGCCTTCCAAATTACTCCCGAATACGAATATCTCATTCGGTTGGAGCGTAACGATACGATTAGATGCTATTCTCATAATGGCTCTGTTTTCTCAAAAGTACCGAAAGGGACAAGCATTACAAAAGGGTCTGAGATTAACCCATTTTCCGATGTAGCTCTTTTGGCGGTATCTTTTACCACAATTGGTGCTCTGGATGTTCCTTGATTATAGAGAGAATGTCGCTTTTCGTCAATCCTGATTCTTCGTCTTCTTTGGGTGCTATCCCTAGTACTTGATAATCAACAACGACCTCCGTATCTTCATCCACATTACTATATATCACGACATCGAAAATTTTATTTGGAGCCTCTAAAAAGATAATCGAGACAAACATGCCTCCAAAAATACATGGCTCTGCATTGAATATTACAAATCGCCCTTTCAGTACAGATTTATATGGCTCCAAATTTTTATCAACAATTTTCCCTTGGCAACAGGCATCAAGGTATTTACGCAACGCACGAAAATAGTCGTTGTCGCGCCAGTCTTCCTCCGTCCAGTCGCCAAAACGAATATCATTTAATGATTTACTGTTGTCCTTTACTTGCTCAACTGTCTCTATGGTATCGTTTGGATCGAGATAGATATAATAAGCAGGGTGTCTATTTTCCCCTGCGCTCCACGCTGGCTTTACTGGTTTATTTCCACACCCGAATAGAGCCATGACAACAAATAAAGGCAATAAGTTTTTCATTGCATTCAACAGATTAGCAATTAGTGATTTGTTTATATCAAAGATCGCTATAAAAAATCGCACAACATCGGGATTTACCCTTTGCTGTACGAAATCGAATCTGGAATGTATGAAATGAAAAAAGCTCCCGATTACTTACTTCGCCAAACGATATAACTGGTGTTCGGCGGTGTATTGCGCGGATTTTCCACTCCGAACTCCACTCGGTTTCCCGACGGGTCTATGCACCAGCCGTAAGCCGTACTGCCGACCAGATAAATCGCTTGGCTGATTCCTATATCTACCAAAGCCTGCGTAAAGTCATGAAACGACTCCGTACTGCGGCTCTCGATCATCACCACCTGCCCCTGTCTTATTCCAATTGCCCTGCGGATCGCCTTGTTCTTCGGATTGTTCTCGATCAATTGACCGTTCTGCACCAGCGGATATTGTCTGAAAAAGTAACCGCCTCGGTCGATCGCTTTTTGTAACAGCGGCGTATCTTCATCCACTCCGATCGTAATCACGTCGTCTATAACGGCGCAGAAACCTGCTTTGGCCTTGCCGTAGGAAAGTTTTTCGCCTTTCAGAACGAAATCGCCCAAAATCTTTTTATTGTCCCGCCTGATGTCTGCCGCCTGTGCGACGAACACGATGGTTGAATCCTCCTTGTCGGGCATGCCCAATTCGAGCGTCATACGGGCGTGGTGGGGAACGTAGACGAACATCGGTACGTCGTTGACCGTCTCTTCCAATATCTCGATATAACCTTTGTCCTCCGACTTATCCGACAAAGAATCGGTCTGCTGGGATTTCACGACGACGGACGGAATATCTTCCTCCTCGAAATAGGACTGCGGCTCGCTGTCCTGCGGAGTAGGGAACAGCAAAAGCAATACGCACACTCCCACAACGGCACAAAGGACCGCAATCGGCCATTTCCGCCGAGGCGGTTTGGACGGAGCGGGACAATCGCCGCCGATGACCCGAATTTCGTCTTCCCTAATATCCTTATGCTCTTTCATAAATTTCTCTCTATTTTTCCCGTTCCAACAACTCCTTCAACTGCTTCAGCGCTTCTTTGGAGGCCGAGACGGTCAGCTTGGAATTGTTGTTGTCCGACAGAATCAGTTGCTGTTTGCTGACGTTGATATAGTAGATATAATTGCGGTTTACGATCAGGCATTTCCCGATACGGATAAACGCATTGCCATCCGAGCCTAACTGATCCGCTATCAGCCTCTCGACTTGTCCCAACTGGAAAGTTATCAACCGTGCATCTCCATCCGACTGGATCAGCGTAGAATAGTTCCCGTCGGACGAGATATAGACCACCTTGTCCTGTGCGATACGCACAAGATCGTTGCTGGTCGATATGATGATATACTTTCTCATCGCTCTTGATTGTATGTTCGTTCGTAAACGACAGATGCGCCTTAAGAGGTGGGACAAACTTTAGCGAAGGGCTTATTTAGAGACCCTTCGTTAAAGTCTGTCCCTTAATTAATAGAAGTCTGATCTAAGAGTCGTCATTTGCATATGTCAAAGCCCATATTGCTCAAATTCGCTGTTCATCGAGTTTATGGCATCATTAACCCAGCTTTCCGTTGGCCACCATGAGAGCCAATCATTGACAAAGGTGGGTAGGATTAATATAAAGCAAAACCATAAAGCAATCTGGGCTCCTACAAACAGCCATTTGAAAATACGGGTATCTGTTTCTGTTTGATTCTGTAAGACATCCTTATAATTCCATTGGGTTTTTGAAAAAAATGTAATAATTGCCGTATAGAGCATTAACGCTGCAAAGAATATGTAATCCAGAATATGGATATTGATGAATTCGTGATTGTTACGTGCTATGGCGATCAGAATTTTCACCCCTCCAAGTCTAAGAAGCAACAATAGAATTGGAATAGAACCCACGCACCATTTCCATTTAATTCCTCCCTGCTTGCGACTCATCGAAAAACAATAGACTGCTACGGAAAGGGTCAGAATTACACCGCAAACTCCGATGTTAAAATAATAGAATGTTCGGCTATAAACGTCCCTAAACGCAGGAGACCAAGAATTTAACAATATCAAAAATAGCACGATAGAGGTCAATGTGCGATATAAACGTCTAAATAGTTCTTGAGCTTTCATAAATCAGTTTTTAGATTTTCTATTTTCAATCAACTAATAAAAGAATTCCCCTCCCTATCAATTATTTTTTCGTATCACCTTCAAAGAAGTTCCAAGCCCAGATAACCGCAACGATCGCGATCATGATAAGGATAACACCTTGTAAAGAAATTACACTTAAAGGTAACATAGTAAGTATTTTTAGATGTTTAAAAATTTGTTTAGTATCAAAAATTGCTCATATTCATTCACAAAACAAACAGAACGAAAAACAAAATTTATTAAAATTAAGAATGAATATGAGCTTTAATTGATGTTATTTCTCATCTTTCTTAGAGAATAGCGCATAAACAAACATTGCGAATAACATAAGACCAAGAATGATGAAATAATTCGCAATATCTTCACCAAGTGTTTCACCTATTCGAGCTAATGGTAACATGATTGAAAATTTATTTTTGTGAATTTTTATTTGTTTTTATGCAACTTCATGTTGTTTAAAAGTTGTTCAAAATGGAGATATAAACACACAATGTATTTATACCAGACTGGTTTCCATTCGGATTAAGACTCTCAACAGTAAAATGGGAAATATAGGTCGTTTACGATTGCAATGATTTTATAAAATTCATTTATTTTTTTGGATGATATATAATTTTTCTTTTTATCATTTCAAAAAAGCATTTTTGAGTCGCTTGTATATCTGCCATCGCATCATGAGCATCATCAAATTCATATCCAAATAATTTTTTGTGCAATTCTTGCAGTTTAGGCCATTTATATTTTTCTCCCCAATTCTGATTATTTGGAATCGCACAATAGTTCACACTGCTTAACATCGTACACATTGATGGTTTGTTCATAATTTGAAAATCACTATGGATGCGTAATAATTCAGCCCCTAATATCTTAATGTCAAAACCGACATTATGACCAATTATAATATTGGCTAATTGAGTAACTTCTACAAACTGTTTTAGCGCCTCGGAAAGATCCACTCCTTGAGCAATAGCTATATCCGTTGTAATCTTATGTACATTCGATGCGTCTGTAGGAATATTAAACCCATCAGGCTTTATTATCTGATTATAACTAGCTAACTGTTTTCCATTTTCATCACATAAAATCCAAGCTAACTGAACTAACCTTGGCCAATTATTTAAGTCAGCAATAGGAGCTTTATAATCTTTAGGAACACCTGTTGTTTCTGTGTCAAAAAACAAATAAAGAGGTCGATCATTTTGTTTGATCTTGAATATTTCAGAAGCTATTTCGTTAAAACAAAAATCTATTTCATTTCCCCTGTAGTCTATTAATACATGTTTGAAAGGATCGAAATGAAAAAAGGATGCGATACCATTTCGAAATGGTTGAGGCCGCCCAGACCCAGAATATTTAAAAGGAATAATATTATTGCCATGTATATCTATCGTTCCCCATTTTTGATTCAGGCAAACCCATGCATAACCATCTGAAAATAAGGAGTATTTATCGTACAAACAAGGAAGTATCTCCTTTTTTGAAAGGGTTGTCAGTCCCCATTTTCCTTTATTCTTTATCCATAGCATGCTATCTTCATTATCGGGTTGAGCTAAATCTAAATCATCATAAAATACAACATCCATTACATCAATAGATTGCCACTCATCAAAGGAAATAATACCTTTTTGGTTATTAGTACTTAAAATGTAAATATTTTGTATTGGACAATATTTTATCTCGGAATATTTGAAATCAACAATAGTATTACCAGCACAATCTATCAAGCCCCACATGCCATTTAACATAACAGTAGCTAGTCCTGAATCATTAAAATGTGTAACTTCTTCAAATTGGATCGGAATATATTCTATCCCGAATATATCAATATACCCCCATTTGTTATAATTACATACTGGGGCATAACCGTTACGGAATCCGTAGACAGAGTTACATTTGATTGATTCATAAACTCTTTTGGACATTCTGCGTCCTGTTGTATCTATAAAAATCCACACTTCCAATTCAGTCTTTACAGCAGCATATCCTTCACTGAATTCTGTAGCATTTGTGTATTGTGGAGGGATTATTTCTTCGCCTTTTTCATTGATATATCCAAATAATCCTCCTGCCCAACCTGATGCTATATTTTCTCCCACATCAATGAAACTAGCTCCTTTATTTACTTTGGCTAATCCATTTGAAAAGCTATCAATCAGTGTATAATCTAATTTTTTAACGACATTTCCTGTCTTATCTATAAAGGCCCATTTTTGTGCACAAAAACGATCGTCACAAAGAGATCGATCAAAACTGACTAAAGCAAGACCATTTTTGAAATTCGTTGCAGAACTATAATTACCGTTAAGTATAATGTTACCGTATTTATCACAATAGTTATAATAATCACACCAATACCAATTTCCTAAATAAATCAAACCTTCACTATATGCTCCAAGGTCTTCACCTTCTGCAATATTATGCCATCCAAAGATTTGTTCACCTTCTTCATTTATATAATCCTCGTAATACATATTATCTTCTATCATTGTAACTGAAGCTATCCCATCATTAAATTCTCCTGCTTGATCAAATTTGTATGGGATTATCAAGTCCCCATTCTCATTTACATAACCCCACTTCCCATTGCAAGCAACAGGACGCAATCCTAATTGCATTAAAGATTTACCACATGAACAACAATAATTTGCATTGTTAGGATTGTTAGTATGACAATGGGTACATAACATATATCATAAAATTATTAGGGTAATTACAATATCATCTTTTTCTTCTTACAACACGGCACTTAATATGCTAATAGATAGTGATATGTCAACCTTTCTATATGAAAAAATAGCGGGTATAACGATATCTTTAATTTGTGAATTTGTCATCGGAGGAGTACACCCTTTGTTATAATCACAAAAAAAATAAGTCAAACATTTTATTTGTTCTTCACGAGATAATCCCTCTGTTTGTTCAAGTGTGAACATCAGTGATTTTAGGGATAAAAACAATGTGTCTTGTGACTTTAGCAGATTAGCATTTAGCATGTACATAAAACAATTATGCATAAGGTGCTTAAGATCAGCATCAGTGCGTTTTTTTACAGTCATCTCAATCGTTTTTAGTTATTAAAAGTATATAATCCCATTTTAGGGTGAAAACAAATCCATTCTAATTGTATGAAAGTGTGCGTTTAATGTATCAACTTCCTGCATGGAGCGTATGAAATACATTACAACCTTGTAATAACGGCTGCTATTTCGCCATTCAACTCCTATATGGCGGGATTAAAAAAAAGAAAGTGTGGAGTTGTTCGTTTATTTAGTGGAAGGTTCTGACAAAACCCGAAACGAATAAACGGAAACAATACCCCACACTTGTCGTATATATCAGAACGATATATAACCATACAAGCAATGAGTGTTGTCGTTATCCCCGTTTCTTGAAAACTGTCAGATTTTCCACTAAGGATAAAAGCGAAACACTTTCATCAAAATATGTC
>CDYR01006003.1_pt1 | contig 14058 bp, 7 predicted proteins | sample 557691 | NCBI WGS metagenome assembly CDYR01 (sample SAMEA3182103, study PRJEB8094) | gut metagenome | biome: human; feature: gut; material: Stool; isolation source: human stools | place: Canada | collected 2013-02-19 | reverse complement strand
CTGTCCTCTCCAATATATAGCTGGTCAATCTCTGTCTCCGCCATAGCCCGCAGGGGTGCGGCCTCCGGCCGGCACAGCAGGGGCAGCAGGACCCAGTCCCCCAGGGTGCGGCCCTCTGCCACCGTCTCCGGCAGCACGGGACAAGCAGCCACAGCGGCCAGCTTCTGGAGCCGCCCGGTGGCGTTGTACAGGGCGTCCACCAGGATCAGCTTCTCCTTGGGCCGGGTCATGGCCACGTAGAGGATGCGCTGCTCCTCCGCCAGGTTCTCCCGCCGCAGCTTTTCCTGAATGGCCAGCCGGGCCAGGGTGGGATACTGGATTTTCCGCTCCAGGTCGATGCGCTTGGGCCCCAGGCCCATGTCCGGGTGCACCAGCACCGGCGTGTCGAAGTCCTGCCGGGAGAACGCGTGGTCCAGATCTGCCAGGATGACGATGGGGAACTCCAGGCCCTTGGACTTGTGGATGCTCATGAGCCGCACGCCGGCAGCCTCCGCCGGGCCCCGGGTGGCGGGAGCCTGGTCCTGCTCCAGCAGCCGCCGCAGCTGAGTGACGAAGGCGAAGAGGCCCCGGTATCCATTGCTCTCAAACTTCTCCGCGTGCTGGCTCAGGGCGATGAGATTCTCCCGCCGGGCCGCACCATCATCCATGGCGCCGAAGACCCCCAGCACATTCAGTCGGTTGTAGATGTGCCAGACCAGGCGGTGGACACTCATGTCCCGGCCCGCCTGCCGCAGATCCGAGAGGATTGCCAGGAAGTCTTTGCAGTCCTCTCCCCCATCGGCGGTCACAGCGTCGTAGTAGTCCCCGGTGGGGGCGGCGGAGCGAACCTCCGCCAGCCGGTCCGCCGTGAAGCCGAACAGGGGTGACCGGAGGACGGAGATCAGAGGCACGTCCTGCCGGGGGTTGTCCACGATCTCCAGCAGGGACAGCATGACGGAGATCTCCATGGTGTGGAAGAAGTCCCCGCTCTCCTGGAAAGAACAGGGGATGTCCCGCTCCGCCAGGGCGGCGGCGAAGGCGGCAGACCGGCTGCCGGGGGAACGCATCAGGATCACGATATCCTCCGGCCGGCAGGGGCGCAGGGTGCCGTCGCTCTCCGTGACGGGATAGCCCTCATCCAGCAGCTTCCGGATGCGCGCCGCCACGAACCGGGCCTCGGCGGTGACCTTCTTTACCGGCTTGTCATTCTCCCCCGCCTTCTGGTGGGCAGAGATGAAATGGAACTCTGTCTGGCAATCCATCCGCTCCGGGTAATACGCCGCCCCGAAGTGGAGGGCCTCGTCCTCGCCGTAGTCCATCTCCCCCATCTCCACAGACAAAATGTTGGAGAAGATGAAGTTGGTGCTCTCCAAAATCTCCCGCCGGGAGCGGAAGTTGCGGGACAGCAGGATCTTCCGCTCCTCTCCGTCAGCCGCCTCCTGCCAGGACTTGAACCGGTTGTATTTTCCCAGGAAAATGGTGGGGTCCGCCAGGCGGAAGCGGTAGATGCTCTGCTTCACGTCCCCCACAGTGAAGATGTTCTGCCCGTTTTTGGACACCGCCCGGAAGATGGCGTTTTGGATCTCGTTGGTGTCCTGGTACTCGTCCACCAGGATCTCCCGGTATCGGGCCGCCACCTGCTCCCCCAGCTCTGTGGGGGCACCGCCGGAACCCACCAGCAGGCCCAGGGCCAAGTGCTCCTGGTCGGAGAAGTCGGCAGCGTTCAGCCGCAGCTTCTCCTGCCGGTACCGCTCCGCAAAGTCCTCCGTCAGCTCCAGCAGGGCCACCATGGCCGGGGCCACGGCAGTCAGGTCCTCCATAGCCTCCTCCTCAGAGACAGACAACAGGCCCGCCAGCTTCTTCTCCTCCGCCTTGCACCGCTCCCACACCTGTTTCAGCGCGGCAATGCCCGGCTCGTCCTTCCGTCCTTTGGGGGTGGAAAGCCGGGGGAAGGCGACGGCCGCTTCCGTCTGCCGGGCCGCCTCCCAGGTCTGGACCTGGGCCAGGGCGTCAAAGGCCACAGACACCTGGAGAAACTTCTCCCCGTACCCCCGGTACAGCGCCTCGTCCCCCTCGGTCCGGGCGGAGGCGGACCGGAGCAGGGCCCCCCAATGGGCCCCCTTCCGGCGGATGGCGGCCAGCAGCTCGGCGGCGTAGGGGGTGTCATCAAAGCCGCCCTCCCAGCCGCCCCAGACGGTCCGGTTCTCCGCCAGCCACCCGGCCGGGTCCGCGTGGCTCTGGACCTTGTCGTACAGCTCCAGCACCAGGGCGGCCAGACGGCTGTCGTCCCGTCCGGCCCCCAGCGTGTCCGCCAGCAGGCCACGGCCCTCGTCCAGCTGGTCATAGAAGTCCTCCAGCGTCCGGGAGAGCACCCGCTGGCGGATCAGCTGGGCCTCGTTATCGTCCAGCACCCGGAAGTCTGGGGTCAGGGCCCGGCTGTCCCCCTCCCGGGCCAGGAGGTGGGTGTTCTCCCGCAGCAGCGACGTGCAGAAGGCGTCCACGGTCTTGATGTCCGCCTGATACACCCGCAGCAGCTGCCGCCGGAGCTGCTGGTCCCCCGGCGTCTGGCCCAGCCGCTTGGACAGCTCGGAGGCGATCTTGCTCCGCAGCTCCGCCGCGGCGGCCTTGGTGTAGGTGATGATGAGGAAATCATCGATATTGCAGCGTTCCTCCGTCACATAGCGGAAAAGCCGGTCCACCAGTACCTTTGTCTTGCCGGAGCCGGCGGCGGCGGACACCAGCAGGCTGCCGCCCCGGTTTTCCACCACCGCCTGCTGCTGGGGGGTCAGGGTCAATTTTGCCATGTTACTGTCCGCCTCCTCTCTCTGTCTCCTCTTCCACCTGGCGCCAGAACTCCTCCGGCTTTACCGGCAGGATGTAGTGCAGGTGGTCGCCGTCCCGCCCATCCTGGAAGTGGCAGGCGTCGGCCCAGTCGCAGTATTTGCAGAAGCTGTCGTCCTCATTGTGGCAGCAGGGGTCCGCGTCGATGTTGCCGTCCCGGACCTCCCGGGCGATCTGGTGGAGCAGCCGCTCCACATACTGCCCCAGCCGCCCAAGCTGATCGGCGGAGGCCAGGGCGCCGGACACGTCCCCCTCCCGGTTTACCCGCACCGGTAGGAACCGGGGACTTTGCAGAGCCTCGTGCTCCATGGCCTGGAGCACCTCCGGTTCAGAGAGCAGCAGGCCCGTTCGGCGCAGCTCCTTCTCCCGCTGGCTCTGGAGCTGCTCCGGCGTGATATTTCGCTCGGCGGAGAGAATCTCATCCCGGGCAGGGAGATACAACACCCCGGCGGGCTCAATGTCCATGCCAAACCGCTGCTTGCCCTCCTTTTTCAGGGCGAACAGGTACAGCAGCATCTGGATATCCAGGCCCATCCGGACGGCGGCCAGGTCAAAGGCTTTCTTGCCGGACTTGTAGTCCACTACCCGGAGATACAGTCTGTTGTCCTTCACCCAGCCGTCCACCCGGTCCACCTTGCCGCCGATTCGCAGCTCCGCGTCCGGCTCGCTGACCGTCACCGCCGGCAGTTCTCCGCGCTCGCCGAAGGACAGCTCGAAGGCCAGGGGCACGAAGTCGGAGCAGCGCATCTCCTCGGCGATCTGGTCCACCACCGCGTAAGCGGTGTTCCGCAGCCGGGCGAAGAGGTACCGGAACCGGGCGTTCCGGCCCTCCAGATTTTGGAGCACCTCCGCCGCATACTGCTCAATATAGCGCCGCACCAAGGCGTGGAGGTCCTCCTCTCCCACTGCGGCAAAGCCGCCCCGGTCCAGCACGTCCTTTGTGACGTGCTCCAGCAGGTAATGAAGGAAGGTTCCGATCTGGGGGGCGTCAAAGGCCGCTGCCCGGCGGGCCTTGGCCTTCAGTCCGTACTCCATAAAGTAGGCGAAGTGGCAGCTCCGCAGCCGCTCCACCCGGGAGGCGGACATGGAGATCCGCTCCCCGTACAGCGCCTGTACCGCGCTCCTGGAGAGGCTCCCCCGCTTCAGCGCAGCCGCCCGCTCCATGGCCGCCATGGGGGGCGCCAGGACCTCGTCATCTGCGAAATACCGCCACAGGATCCCCCCTGGGGCGGTCCCTGCGGTCTCCAAGGCAGGGATCCTTGCTGTAAGGCGATAAACCTTGTCAGTTCCTTCGTGCTCGATACGCAGCTCCGGAAACAGCGTTAGCAGGCGGTCCACTACAAAGGCAGGCCGCAGCTCTGCACCGGACACGTCCGCCGTGGGGTAGCTGACCACCAGCCCCTCCCGGGGCTGAACCAGAGCGGCGTAGAGGTTCTGGAGCTCAATGCCCATCTGTTCCATGCCGCTGGGCGCCAGGCGGATGCCCCGCTGGGCCAATTCCTCCCGGTCATCGTCGTTGAGAATGCCGCCGCTCTGTCCCACAGCGGGCAGCACATGGTCATTGGCCCCCAGCAGAAACAGGTAGGCATCCGTGTGACGGTCATTTCGGGTGATTTCCGTGACGGACACCTGGTCCAGAGACACGGGGATAGTGCCCACGCTGTACTGGGAGGCCACCTGCCGCAGCAGGCGGCTGAATTCATCGGTCCCCATAGGCTCGTCCCCCAGGATCTCCACAAACTGGTCCAGGATGGCGCAGAGGATCTCCCACAGCTGGGCGGTCTCCTCCGCGTCCTGGAGGCGCCCTGCCTCCGCCTGGGCCCGCATCTGTTCCTCCAGCGCGTTCTGGAGATTCAGATGCTCCAGGAAACTATAAAGGGAATTTACTTTCTCCCCAGCTGTAACGCCGGCTTTCAGCCCCTCATACAGCTCCGCAAGAGGTGCGCGTACCCGGCGGCGCAGCTCGTTCACCCGGTCCAGGCGGGCCTGGCGGCGCTTATCCCAAGGTGCGCCATAACCGTCCGGATTGTCGGTCCAGTCCACATCCCGGAGCCACATCTTCCCGTGGATCTCCCAGGTGAGAACGTAGTTTTCCAGCTCATCGCACTCCTCCGGCATCAGGCCCGCCAGGCCGGTCTTCAGCCAACGGAACATGTCCTCGTACTCCAAGCCGTTTTCCAGAGCGGAGAGGACGCCGGTGATAAGGCTCCACACGGGCTTTTCCAACATACTGCTCCGGCGGCTCAGATAGGCGGGGATGCTGTACCGCTCGAATACCGTCTCAATGGTGCCCTCGTAGTCGGTCATGTTCCGGGCGGCCACGGTGATATCCCGGTAGCGGCACTTCCCCGCCGCTACCAGGCGGCGGATGTCCGCTGCCGTCTGCTCCACCTCGGAAAAAGCGGTGTCCGCCTCCCGGACCCGGATGGCGGAGCTGTCTCCTTGGTAGGGCTCCCCCTCTCCGAAGAAGTGATGCTCCAAATATCCCAGGGCGGAGTCGTCGGCGCTGGTGAGCGTCCGGACCTCCCATGGGCAGCCCGCCTGGTCCGCCAGCCGCGTCAGCTGGTCCCGGGTGCGGAGAGAGACCTGAAACATCTCCTCCGCGCTGTCCGGCTCCCCCAGCAGCGTGACAGTGACAGACCGAGCCTGCCGCAGGATGCTCTCCAGCACCTGCCGCTCCTGGGCGTTGAAGTACGTGAAGCCGTCTACAAACACGTCCTTGCCGAAAGCGTAGCGGGAGGACTCCAGCGCCTCGCAGAGCTTGGTCATCCGGTCCCGGGCATCAAGGCCGGGGCGGTACAGCCGGGACTCATAGGCGCCGTACAGCAGGCTCAGGTCCAGCAGCTTGTCCCGGGTGGCGCCCTGGATTTCCCGTGCCTGGCTCTCCAGCAGCTCTGGGGACACGTCGTAGCAGCGCAGCTCGTCGAAGAGGTCCAGCAGCTGCTGTAAAAACGACGCCTTCTGAGAGGGACGGCGATACACCTTCAGCAAGGGGGCCACCTCTCCCAGGGCCTTCTGCAGGGTCAACAGCTTGCCGCCGGCATCCAATGTCACCTGAGCGGCGCCGCCGGTGATGGTCAGCACCCGGTCGCACAGGCGGCGGAGGCTGAGGACCTCCGCATGGCGGCTGGCAGTGTCTCCGCAGGCACGGCACAGATCCACCTCCGCCTGGTGGGAGGCGTGCTCCGGCACCAGCAGGATCTGCCGGCTGGAATCCCCCAGTTCTCCGATCCGGCGGAGCACCTGTTCCGATTTTCCCGTTTTGGCCCGGCCCATCAGGATCGTCAGCATGGCGGGACCTCCTTTGCGCAATTTCAAAATTCATTGTAGCATATCCCGCCGATTCGTGCTATCCTGTTTCTTGAAGATTTTCCGAGGAGGACTGACCCATGCACATTCCCCAAGGCCCCACAGCCGCCCTGGCGCTGGAGCTCTTCGACGACGCCCTGGCCGCTGCCCTCCGGCCGTCGCCGGACTATGATGTGAGCCGGTGGCTGTACGTCCCCAACCATTATTCGGAATACCGGTACATCCTGGGCACACGGGGCCGGAAGCCCCTGATCTGCATAGGCATCAACCCCTCCACCGCCGCGCCGGACGCTCTGGACCCCACCCTCCAGTCCGCCCAGCGGATCGCGCTTTCCAACGGGTACGACAGCTTTTTGATGTTCAACGTCTACGCCCAGCGGGCCACCCGGCCCGACGATATGGAGCGGTCCTGCAACCCGGTGCTCCATGCGGAGAACCGAAGGGCCTTCCGGTATCTCCTCTCTCTGTCCCCGGCCCCCGCCCTGTGGGCCGCCTGGGGGAACATCATTGAGAAGCGGGGGTATCTGATGGATTGTATGCGGGACTTTGCCGCCGACGCCAGCGCCGCCGGGGCCGAGTGGTTCACCGCCGGCCCCCTGCTGAAATCCGGCCATCCTCACCACCCTCTGTATCTCAAGGGGGACACGAAGCTGCTGGCCTTCGACATCGACAGATATCTGCGGGCCCGGGCAACCTGAACCGCTGCGAGGCACAAAGCAGGCCGCCCCCCAATGGGGGCGGCCTGCTGTTTTTCTGTGTCACAGCCACTTTTTCTTCTTGAAGTAGATCACCAGCGCCGCCACGATCCCCACGCTCACCAGAATCACCGCCGGGTATCCGTACTTCCAGTGGAGCTCCGGCATCCCCACAAAGTTCATCCCATACCAGCCTACCAGCAGGGTCAGGGGCAGGAACACCGCCGTCACCACGGTGAAGATCTTCATCAGGTCGTTCTGCTGGATGGACAGCTGGGACTGATAGGCCTCCCGCAGTTGGGCCACGGACTCCCGCAGGGACTGGACCGCGTTCAGATACCGCTCCATCCGATTGCCCAAGTTTGCAAAGCGGCGGGGGTTCTGCTTGCCCAGCAGGCTGTTGTCGTTCTCCGCCAGCTCGTCAAAGATGGAATCCAGCTGCTCGTAGTACCGCTTCAGCCGCAGCAGCTCCTGCCGCCAAGCGATGATCCGGTCCAGATACGCCTCATGGGCACCGGTGAGCACCTCTGTCTCCCCATCGCTGATGTCCGCCTCCAGCCGGTCCAGATGGGCCATATCCTCCCTCAGCAGCCGGACGAAGAAGCGGTGGAGCACCTGCTCGTTGGACAGTGCCTCTTCCTCCGGCACCAGCAGGGCCGCCTGGGCGGCGTCCTCCGCTGCGTCGTCCTCACAGAAGACGAACAGGTCCTCCCGGTCCAGATACAGCAGCATCTGGGATGCTGCCGTCCGCTCGCTGCGCACGTCGTACCAGTCAAAGGCGATCAGATCGAAGTCCTCAAAGCCCTCAAACGCTTCGATCTGCCCCTCGTGGATGTAGTCCAGCACCTTGGCGTCCATATAGGGCTCCATCTCCCGGATGCGGGACATGGGCAGTACCTTTCGCATGGCGGTCTCTCTCCTCTCGGTCTCTCACAGGTTTTCCAGGCCGGCGTCCTTGGGCGGCAGGCCGTCATAGAGCCCGGCGCACTTCCACAGTGCCGCGAGAAACCAGATGATGCCCACCAGCAGGGCAATCAGGGCCATCAGTGCCAAAGCGTCCAGCAGCAGGCCGCCCAGCGTTCCGGCAATCTGTGCCGCCAACAGGACAAACCAGGCGGTCCGTGCCGAAGTGCCGTTCAGATCTGTCCCATAATGGGTCTCCATCTCCAAAATGGCCTGGATCACGCTCCAGGAAATATACAGGGCGACCGCCAGAGCAGCCAGCTCCAGGAGCGTACTCAGCCAGTTTGCGCCGGTCACGCCCAGCAAGTCTCCCACCCACAGGATACCCGTGTATATGGCCACAGCCACAGCAAAGGGGCGGAGTTTCCCGAATCGACCGCTCTCTCCCAACAATTCCCCTGCTGCCCGATAGAGTAAGATATAACCCGCAAAGGTCGGCAGCAGATTCAGTGTATGTCCGTTGATTGTCACATAAAAATTGATAAAGATCAAGAAGAACCCCCAAAAGATTCCCTTCACTGCATTTCCTCCTCCCGCTTCTTTTGTACATGCCTTTTTCCGAAATACAGCACCAGCACCCCCGCCGCGATCTTCACGGCGGCGTACAGGGCCGGGAACAGCAGCACACCTGCCGGGAACACGTCAAGCAGATTCACTCCGCCCATCTCCGCCATATCCCAGCCGATCAGACCCGTAAATCCGCCCAGCATCCCCCGGTACGCCAGATAAAACAGCGCCAGCTGCACCAGATCCAATACGCCCCAGGCGATCAGCACCCATCCCAGCAGGTACCACTTCCGCTTGCTAAAGGCCAAAAAACGCTCCACCCAGTCCTTCCGTTCCTGGGGCGGCGGCTGCTTCTCCTCCGGCTCCGTCTGCTCCGGCTGGAGGCGGAGCAGATAGTCTGTTGTCACACCGAAAATATCCGCCAGGGCCACCACTTTGTCCGTCTCCGGCATGGTCTCGTCCCGTTCCCAACGGCTGACGGCCTGCCGACTCACCTGCAGGCGCTCGGCCAGCGCGTCCTGGCTCATGCCGGCTCTCTGCCGGAGGGATTGCAGCTTCTCTCCGAATGTCATAGGCATTCTCCCTTCTCTTGGATGCCTTCAGCTTATCAGGCCGCCCGGTTGCATACCAGCAACCAAGCATGGAAGTTCCGCAATCTCAGATTGCCTTCCTCTCCAACATACCACAACAGGGCTCCCCGCGCAACGGCTCCGGCCCATATTGCAAGAAAAAACCGAGGCACCGGACGTCTCCGCATCCAAGCGCCCCGGCCTATCGGGCGGGCTCCAGCACAATGGGCAGGTCCACGATCTCCAGCCCCCGGCGCATGGCGTACTCCACCGTGTACCGGGTTCCGCCGGGAGACCCGTCAAAGGCGGCGATCAGCAGCGCGGCGTGGTCCACCATATACCGGTCCCGCCGCTGCATACAGGCAGGGGTGTAGCAGGCGGACACCAGGGTCTCAAAGTCACAGGCAGCCACCAGCCGCTCATACCGCCGCCGCTGGTCCGGCGGCCAGGCATCCGCCTGGGAGGGACATGGGACGGCCGCCTCCACCGTCACGTCCGGGTGCATCTGGCGCAGGCGGAGGACGCACTCGCAGAAATACAGGTCACAGCCCAGGGCCATGCCGCAGAGAAAGTGACGGAATCCCTCCTGATAGGCCGCCTCCACCGCGTCTGCGATGCGGGCCTTGAGCGACACGCAGCGCAGGTCCTCCTCGTTATACCGCCATGGCAGCTTACCGGGCCGGTGCCCGGTAAAGCAGCAGGCCGACTGCCGCCCCCGCATGGTCTCCGCCTCCCTCCTTCTGGTCTTTGATTCAGTATAGAACATCCGTTCTTGTTTGTAAAGACCCACGGGAAATTTGCCGTTTTTTCATTTAGGGACTTGCAATTTCTTCCGCGCTGTCATATACTATGGCCAGAAAGCAACTGAATACTTTGTCTTCAGGGCGGGGTGAAATTCCCCACTGGCGGTACAGTCCGCGACCGCCTGCGCGTATGCACAGGCGCTGACTCGGTGAAACTCCGGGACCAACAGTTACAGTCTGGATGGAAGAAGATGAGTGCGGCGTGGCCGCGCGTTTGTTCGCGCTCCTGCGTTGCGTGGATCACCTTGGAGAAGCCAAAGCGTCCAGGGTGTTTTCAAGCAACGAAAAGGAGTGTATTTTTATGTCCGAACCCAATGCCAACGCCATCAAGAACCCCTCCCGGCCCGCAACAAACGTCCGAACCATCACCTCCCTGGCCATGCTGGCGGCCATCGCCTATGTGGTGATGCTCCTCAGCAAGATGCTGCCACAGGTGTCCGGCTTCCTGCAGATGGACCTGAAGGACACGGTCATCTGCATCGGCGCCTTCCTCTTCGGACCTCTGTCCGCCGCCGTCATCTCCATCGTGGTGGCCGTGGTGGAGATGTTCACCGTCAGCGACACCGGCCCCATCGGCTGCATCATGAACGTGCTGGCCACCTGCGCCTTCTGCTGCACCGCCGCCTTCGTCTACAAGAAGTTCCACACCCGCAAGGGCGCCGTCATCGGTCTGGCCCTGGGCACTGTTTGCCTCACCGTGGTGATGCTGCTGTGGAACTATCTCATCACGCCCATCTACATGGGAATGGATCGCGAGGAAATCGTGGTCCCCATGCTGATCCCGGTGTTCCTGCCCTTCAACCTGGTGAAGGGCGGCCTGAACATGGCGCTGATCCTGCTGCTCTACAAGCCGGTGGTCACCGCCCTGCGGAAGGCCCGGCTGGTACCGGAGTCCCATGCGCCTGTCGAGGGCAAGGGCAAGCTGAGCGCCGGGTTCCTCCTGTTCTCCCTGGCCCTGCTGGCGACCTTTGTGGTGCTGGCCCTGGTGCTGATGGGGATTCTGTAAATCTGAACACCACAGGCGCGGGGGCGGATACCGTCCCCGCGCCTTTTACTGCGGCCCATATCCGTCCCTCCGCCTCCCTGCGCCGGTATGTCAAAACCTTCCCATCCCTTCTCCCTTTTCAGGAACGAACAGATGTGCTATAATAGAAGTGAGAAAGGAGGCGGGGCCATGGACCGCATCATCCTGCACTGCGATCTGAACAGCTTTTACGCCTCCGTGGAGCTGCGGAGCCGACCAGACCTGCAGAACGTGCCCGTGGCGGTCTGCGGAGATCCCACCTCCCGCCACGGCATCATCCTGGCCAAGAATGAACCGGCGAAAAAATTCGGCGTCCAGACGGCGGAAACCATCTGGCAGGCCAAGAAAAAGTGCCCGGAGCTGGTGCTGCTGCCACCCCACCACAAACTGTACCGGCAGGTCTCCAAAGAGGTCAACACCATCTACGAGCAGTACACGGACCTGGTGGAGCCCTTCGGCATCGATGAGAGCTGGCTGGACGTCACCCATACCCTCCACCTCTTCGGCGGTGATGCCAAGGCCCTGGCAGACCATCTGCGGCAACGGATGAAGCAGGAGATGGGACTGACCCTCTCAGTGGGGGTCTCCTTCAACAAGGTGTTTGCCAAGCTGGGCAGCGACTACCGGAAACCCGACGCCACCACTGTCGTCTCCCGGGAGAACTGGCAGAGGCTGGTCTGGCCTCTGCCGGTGGGGGCGCTGCTGTACGTGGGGGGCGCCGCCCGGAAGATTTTGGCCCAGTTCGGCGTGAAGACCATCGGAGAGCTGGCGGCCTGCAAGCGGGATGCCCTGGAGACCCTGATGGGCAAAATGGGCGTCCAGCTCCACGACTATGCCAACGGGCTGGACACCGATCCAGTCCGCTCCCGGTACGAGCCGGAGATGGTGAAGTCCGTAGGCAACGGCACTACCTTCCCGAAAAACCTCACCACCGCAGAGCAGGTGCGGGGCGGCGTCGCCGTGCTGGCGGACTCCGTGGCCACCCGACTGCGGCACAGCGGGCTGTATGCCGGCGGCGTCCAGGTGACGGTGCGGGATCCCCAGTTCCATGACCGCTCCCGTCAGATGCAGCTCTCCGCCCCCACCCACCTGATCCGGGAGCTGACGGCGGCGGCCATGGACCTGACCGGCCAGCTGTGGAAACCCCCGGCTCCCGTGCGGGCCCTGACTGTTACCGCCATCCATCTGGTTCGGTCGGAGGACGCCTATGAACAGGTAGACCTGTTCACAGCTGGGGCGGCGCCCAAAAAAGAAAAACAGGAAAAGCTGGAGGCGGCTATGGACCGCCTCCGTGGAAAGTTCGGGACCGACGTCATCTCCTACGGCGCGGCCCGTCCAGAGAAAGAGGAGGATCCCCTGCCATGACAATAGACGAGGAAAAACAGCAGCTCCGGGCTACGATCCGGCGCCTCAGCGCCCAGCTCCCCTTCCGGTACCGGGAAGCGGCGGACCGGGCCATCGCCCGCCATCTCCTGGCTCTTCCGGAGTATCGCAGTGCCGAAGCGGTGTTCTGCTTCGTCTCCGCCGGGCGGGAGATCGACACCCGTCCCATCCTGGAGCAGACTCTGGCAGACGGCAAGATGCTGTGCGTCCCTCTGTGTGTGGCGGATGGCATCATGGAGCTGCGGGCCATCCGCGACCTGAAGGAGCTCTTCCCCGGCGCCTACGGCATTCTGGAGCCTCCGGCAGACAGCCCTGCCCTCTCCCCGGACCAGATCGACCTGGCGGTGATCCCCTGTGTCACCTGCAGCCGGGAGGGCCGCCGTCTGGGGCGGGGCGGCGGCTATTACGACCGCTTCCTGGCCCACTACCGGGGCGCGGCGGTTCTGCTGTGCCGGGAGCGGCTGCTGCGCCAGGAGATCCCCTTCGGCGTCCACGACTATCCCATCCCCTGGGTGCTGACAGAAGCCGGACTTTTTGAGGACGGCACGCCATCCCGGCTGGAATGACTGGGAAAAGGTCCGCCTCCCACAAAATCGTCAAAATATTCCCACTATCTCTACAACATTTTGTGGGGGTATTACCTCTTGTTCCCTTGACAGGTCCCTGGAACTCTGATAAGCTGGAAAAGGCTTATATTTTCCGGAAGACCGGATCACACGAAGGAGGACCCCTGCAATGATCCAGGACATCATGGACTTTCTCTCCCAGGCCGACCCCGAGGTGGGGGCATCTATTCAGAAGGAATTCGACCGGGAGCAGCACAACATTGAGCTGATCGCCTCCGAGAACATCGTCAGCAAGGCCGTCCTGCTGGCCATGGGCACTTGTCTCACCAATAAGTATGCGGAGGGCTATCCCGGAAAGCGGTATTACGGAGGCTGCTATGCCGTGGACGTGACGGAGGAGCTGGCGCGGCAGAGGGCCTGTCAGCTGTTCGGCTGTGCGCACGCCAATGTCCAGCCCCACTCCGGCGCCAACGCCAATCTGGCGGCGTTCTTTGCCCTGCTGCAGCCCGGTGACACAGTGCTCAGTATGAATCTGGCCCATGGCGGCCATCTGAGCCACGGCAGCCCGGTGAACATCTCCGGCAAATATTTCCGCATCGTTCCCTATGGCGTGTCTGACGACACAGAGACCATCGACTACGAGCAGGTGATGGCCATCGCCAAGGAGTGCCGCCCCAAGCTGATCCTGGCAGGGGCCAGCGCCTATCCCCGCACCCTGGACTTTGCCAAGTTCCGGGAGATCGCCGACGCGGTGGGCGCCCGGCTGATGGTGGACATGGCCCACATTGCGGGTCTGGTGGCCGCCGGTGTTCATCCCTCCCCCATCCCCTACGCCGATGTGGTGACCACCACCACCCACAAGACATTGCGGGGTCCCCGGGGCGGCATGATCCTGTGCAATGACGACGACCTGTACAAAAAGATCAACTCCGCCGTGTTCCCCGGCACACAGGGCGGTCCGCTGGAGCATATCATCGCCGCCAAGGCCGTGTGCTTGGGCGAGGCGCTGAAGCCGGAGTTCCGGGCCTATGGGCGGCAGGTGGCTGCCAACGCCGGGGTTCTGGCGGAAAAGCTGATCGAGCAGGGCTTCCGGCTGGTCTCCGGCGGCACGGACAACCATCTGATTCTGGTGGACACCCGGCACTTTGGCCTCACCGGCAAGGAGTATGAGCACCGGCTGGATGAGGTAGGCATCACGGTGAACAAGAACACCATCCCCAACGACCCGGAGAAGCCCTTCGTCACCAGCGGTATCCGGGTGGGCACTCCCGCCGTCACTACCCGGGGCTTCCGGGAGCCGGAGATGGCGGAGATCGCCCGGTGGATGGGCCTCATGGCAAAAGAGGACTATGCGGACCATGCGGAGCAGGTCCGTGCGGAAGTGGCGGAGCTGTGCAAGCGGTTCCCGCTCTATCAGGA
>CDYR01034945.1_pt1 | contig 14135 bp, 9 predicted proteins | sample 557691 | NCBI WGS metagenome assembly CDYR01 (sample SAMEA3182103, study PRJEB8094) | gut metagenome | biome: human; feature: gut; material: Stool; isolation source: human stools | place: Canada | collected 2013-02-19 | reverse complement strand
CCCTAAGGGAGCTCTATTAAAGTTACCCTTTTTTACCACCGATATGAAAAAGAAATTTTTTACTAATTTATGGTTGACTTTTCATAGCTGGTCTCCTTCTTTTATCTTATACATTACTTTATTCACTTTTTTATTAAAATATAAAAGAAGAGTTCCCTATCAAAGAGAACCCTTTCTTTTATTGAACAATATGAACAATGCTATCATCAGCTCCGGTTGATTGGATTGTATAACCAAGTTCAATGGCATCACCAATATATCTATCCTGGATAGTAGCTGGATATTCAAAACCTGTTGCAGCAACTGTTGGTGTCCAAAGCACTATGCTATGCATATTGCTTTTTAAATTTCCATCCTCAACAATTCCCTGTGATTTTGAATCTGGTGCTAATTGATTAGTATAAAACTTCATACTTTGATAATCACTTGCAATACCATTTTCTTCTGATTTTTTCATTGTATATACAATTGTTGTGGTATCTTCTGTTACATCCTCTATTTGAACATCAAATATTTGTGGTGTATCATAGATTCCTGAATAACTATATACAGTATCTGGATTATCACTCATATATACATATAAGTCTGTAAAGATGTTAGAACCTTTTACTTTGTTCTTTGAACACTTATCTAATACTCCATATCCTGTTAAATAGCTTACATTGCAATATTGCTTTGTTTTTCCATTTAATCTGGATGAAGCAATATTGGTCACTAATGTTTGAGCATCATCTATTCCTGCATATCTTGAAATATATCTTCTTAATAAACTATTGCTATATACAACTTTTACTTTTATTTCAAATCCTTGACCAGCAGCCACTTTTGCATATTTATTGTCATTTACCATATCAATCCAAGCATCTTTATGTCCATCATCAGATGTTTCTATCACATAATTTGCCCCTTGTTTTTCAAGTTCAGCTTGATATTTGGTTGTATAATTACTTCTGAACAATACTTGACTTATATAATACTTTTCAGTTTGTGATTGTGCAGTTCCATCATAACTTCCAGATGTTGCATCAATATCACTGTAGCCACTATTTAATGCAGAATTATCTTTCTTATAATCAGTTGCAGAATATTTGAAAAATGCAACTGAATGTCTATAAGAAGGATATGTAACTTTATTATTCTTCTTATGCACATTATAATCATAAGCATATTCTGTATAGTTATTTTTTGTATCTCTATCATGAATTGTTACAGCATGATTGTTCGCTAATACTAAACCATAACTTGTATTTGTATCATAGGTACTTGTTCCTTTGATACTATATGGTTTATGTAAATTAGGATTATTTGCAGCATATACAGTATCATTACATGTTGCGCTGTTATTAGAATAATTATCTTTAAATGAAATTGTAGCTTTCATTCTTGTACCACTATCATCAATTGTTGGCTTTTTATATTTATATTCATAAACTGTTTTTGTATTGTTTAATGTACTATCTACTTTAAACACTTCAGTTCCAGATTCCTTAACATTTAATTCTGCTGGAATACTTCTCTGAATATGTGTTTCACCAGTTTTGATATGGTCAATTGGATAAAGCACTCCAATATAATCAGAATATGTGATATTATGTTTTGTTGTAATATCCATCTCAATCTTATCTGTTACATTTATATTTTTCTCACTCTCTACAGCAGCATTGGTTACATTATTTGCCTTTGATTTATGCGCATTAAAAATATGTGCTTTATCATTTTTTAAAACTACAGTGTAATATAAATTATAATTCATTGATTTTGTTGACTTAATATCTACTGGTGAAGTTATTCCTGCACCTGTATTTAAGATTGGTCCAATATCTGTATTAAAACTTATATCAACATCTGTTTGCCACATTGTTATATCATCTGCATATGTTTCATACTCTGCATTTTTAGTTGTAACAACATGTCTTCCAAAATAACCATCCCCACCAACATTATTTATGGCTTCTTCATCAGCATAGTTATAATATTCATCAAAATATGTTTTTGAATAATTCTTATTATTTCCAACTAAGATAAATGCATTTGCAATACATACTGGACTATTAAATACTTCATATGCACTATCATAAGTCCATTCAATAGTCAATATTTCTTTTCCATCTACAGTTTTCTTTTCAACTTTTGAAATATTATCTGAATGTAAAGAACTTGCTTTGATTTGTGCTGTTGTTTTTGGTGTATAACCATCATCAGCAGCATCAGTAATTAATGCATCTAAATATATTTTGTCATCCCAACTATTATCATTATATGTTGCTGGACTATTATCAGATGACCATTTATAAACACTACTATCACTTTCAAGTGTTTTAAAGTCTCCATATAGCATAACATCTGTTAAATCTATATCAAGATTATATTTATCTAATGTTTTTTCTCCATTTAAATATGATGATTTTAGTTTTATAATAGCATCATCAGAACCATTTGCGCTTATTGCTGTTGTGGTTAATCTCGCGCTATATGGATATTCATATTTTGGTACACTATTATTCACTTTATTTATTTTAAATCCTTTGCTTTCTCCTGTATAAGTATAGATATATCTTACTTTATACATTTCTCCAGGAATGATGTGGTCCACAACATTTCCTTCTTCATCTATTAATTGAGTCTTAACTGATGTTTCAGCTTTTTCTTCATGTGGAACAGTCTTAATCGCTATATAAGCATACACAGGGTCAACCAATGTTATGGAACCAGCTTTTGGCATTACTGTATCTTGCCAATCTGGATATTTTGCTGTTACTTTTTTATATCTACTTCCAGTTGCAATTTTATAATGCTGTTCTGTACATTGGTTAGATACTGTACAGTTAGAACCTGCTGTTTTATTAGTTACCACAGATGCTGTTGTACTTCCATTATAAGAATCACAATGTTTATAATGTTTACAATCATCTGGATGAGAAGTACAATCACTATCACAATTATGTGCATTTTTCTTTCCAGAACAATGCCATGATTTTGAAATACTTCCAGTACATCCAGATACAGAGTGAGTACTTTCTCCACTAGGGCTACAGCCTGCATTTGTACATGAATATACAATAACATCCACTATCACATTGATGTGTATTTATGTCATTATCACAATGCATACAAGTAGTACAATCCTTATTATAATCTTTGCAGTTACTATGAGAACCAGTACAATCTGTAATTTTACTAGCAGATGTTGTACATTTCCATTTACATCCCCAACCACCATCTGATATTGATTTATTCTTATGTCCTGATACTTTTTTCATAAAAGAATAACTAAATTTTTCTTTTGTATTTTTCACTGAACTTCCATCAAATGCAATATGGTTGTTTGTATCTTCCTTGTTCCAATGATACCCTGTAATAGTTGCTAACTTACAATCTTCTGGTAATAATGTATCTCTTGCACCAACATATTTTGTTCCAACTTTTTTAGCATTTGATACAACATTTTCAATAGCTTTATCACTTGTAATGGTAAGAGTTCCATCCTCATTTTCTGTACATGTCACTCCATCAATCTCAAAATCATAATATTTTAAGACACCATTTTCATCATTGATAGTAGCCGTATACTTTTGTAAATCTTCATCCCAATAAAGTTCTATTGGATTAGCATCCGCTAAATCTGGTACAGTATATGAAAAACTTGGAATAGTTCTTAAATTATTCATTTTCCAAATAAATTCCTTACAAATATTATAAGACTTTAGATAGGATGTTCCAAATCTTGCATCTAAACCATAAGTACCATTATTAATAACCCCCTGGTCAAATACTACTCTCATTGTATTTCTACTATCATTTGATTTTGCCATAGTATACATCAAATGGTATTGAGCTGCCCAAGTCAATGCTTGATTTGCTCTAATTGTATCAATATCAGTTCCAGATAAATAATGATTTAAAAATGACAAACTATTAATTTCACTCTGCATCCATTTTCCATTTCTACCTTTATTAACGTCATTGGTTGTACTTATGGTATATGGAATATATTTAGTAGTAGCATTATCATCTGGTGAATTATCTTTGCTCTCTTGCTCCGCTGCAGTAGCAGTGTCATTCATTTTCCATGTTCCCCAGCCAGCAAACACATAGTCATCATCTTCCAATGTAGCAGGGTAATCTGCTAATTTTGTGCCATCAACTGACATAACCTCATACTCATTATAATGAGGATTTGTTATAACTCCATATTGAGAACAAAAAACATCTGTTCCACCTAACTTCAGTCTCGAACCATTATGATTTGCAAAGTCCATATTACTCCATGTTAAATCATATGAAGTTACTGCATTTGCATGTATTGGGTTAAAAGATGTCACTCCAAGAAAGAATGCCATACCAAATATCGCTAATATTTTATTTTTCAAATTTTTTCCTCCTTCCTCCAAAAATCGAATTTAAATATTATTCATTTCATTATATATTTTTTGCATTTTGTTTATTATAAAAAATAGTTTAACTAAAAAAGCAACCTCCAATTAATGTAGGTTGCTTCAACTTTCCAGAATATAGGAATTTTATTATAAATATAATTAATTATGGCAAAAGGAGTTGACGAAAAATGAATGAAAAAGAATTTAATATGCCATCAATTACAGATATTTATAACTATCAAGACCATTTTTTTACGCATATCACAAATTGTTATGACCTTAACATAAGTAAACTATTGACAAATGAACTTACAAAAAAAATTACTCTTTCTTTTATATATGACATTATTATTTGTAAATCATATATTGTAATTTCAAATAATATAGAAAATATATTAATACAAACTCCAAGTATTCCTATATATAATTCTAATAGCAATATGGTAGCTTTACAGGCAGCAAACATGCAGAGAATTATTGATTACTGGATTCAATCAATCAAAGAAATTTTAGAATGGGAACTTTTAACTTTTTATTGTAAAGATATAACTGTTACAATAAAAGATACTTGTTTCTATGGACCATATATGTTCTTTTTTGACAATATCATTAATGAAGATACTGCACTCTATATTGCACATCCATATATTATAGAGAAACATCCAACCACATACAAAAGAATTAAGCAAGAACAATTTGACAATAATTTCTATAAAGAAATACCATACGAAGATTATTTGAAAAAACATAAAGAATTTGTTTTTAACCACTATGCAGGTTGGCAACAAAAAAAATGAGGCAAATCTATTCCTCATTTTCGCATTCCAATGGTATTATAAACATATTCTTTTTAAACGAAAAAGAAATTATGTATCTTATCTTAGTGCATAATAAAAATCTGTATCTCATATTTGGACACAGACCTTTTATAAATTATAGATAAAATATCAGAGTTCATTCATATAGATTTCACACATATCATTCCGTACGTGCCTACTTTCTTTAATTTTAGACTCACGATATATTATATAGTATGCTTCAATTAAAGAAAAAAACACTTATTTTAGCACAAAACCTATATCTCATTCTGGATATAGGTTTACTAAATAATTTAGTTCATAAAAATAATTTAATTAAGTAAAACAAATAATTAAAAAAAGTCGACTAATGCATCACTTTTTGTACATCATCAACTTTTCAAAGTTTATCAAATGACCTGGATTTTGTCAACCTTTTTATGCATTAGGATAGTCGCTTTCCCTTATTAGTCCATTAATAGTTATTGTTTCACTCTTCAAATAATTCTCAGACAATATTAAGGTATTATAATTTTTACCACCAATTGTATAATCATATTTAATCAAAATTTCTTTATCTAGCAACATATTAATAATATTTCCATATGTTGTTGAAGTATTTTTTTTAAATTCACGTTCTGGACAAATTCCATTCTCTTTCATTTCTTCTATTAGTTCATTCAGTTTTGTAATACCAACATTTGTGATATTCCCGGAACTATCTTTACTTAAAAACTTATTATAAGCATCAATTATAATTCTATTTATATTTTCTAACAATCCTGTAAAATATACTTTATCAGCAATCTTAGAATAATAAAAATCATCTACTGTTGAATACTCTTGATATTTAGTAACACCTAATAAGTCTTCTATTGAATAATGTGTTATATGAGCATCTTCTATATGCGCTATATGTTCATCACTTGTGTTAACTTCAAAATATAATACTTCCAGTTTTTTATTTAATAATTGAACCTCATGAAATATTGGAATTAAATCGCTATCTGATGATACTAAAATTATCTTATTTATATGTGGATATTGCATCATATATTTCATACAATTAATCATCAGAATTACATCACTCGCATTTTTACCATTAAATACATGTTCTAGTTCAACTTGATTTTTCTTTAAAATATCATAACCTTCTTCTGATATTTGCACTTTTTGAAAATCTGCAAACAGCTTATAAGTTAAAATATTATCTTCATTATACTTTTCCTTTATTTTTGTTATAACATCATACATTATATTAGGATTCTTATAATCCCTATAATTATATTTCAATGTTACAAAAACATTATCATAATCAACTAAAATCAATGTATTATCTACTATTTCCATATTGCCTCCTACCTTTTTCTTATACTTAATAATACGACATTCTTCTCTATTATTCAACCACCTATTATTCTTTCATTCTGTATCTTTTAAAGTCTATATCTTAGAAGCAATTTATACTATTGGATATGCTGCAAATATTTTCCCATCATGTTATAAGTTGTATATGAATTACAAAACCATATTTATATTAGTGTTCATCATTTTTAAATATTCAGCGTCATTATATTTCTCTATCTAAAAAAGCAACCTCCAGCTAATGTAGGTTGCTTTCTTTTTCTATTTGGAAAAGTCAAAATATATTCCATCTAGTTTTTGTAACTCTATTTCAAAGAGTTCTTCATTTTTCTTTTTACAATATTCTTTATTTGTCATTTGGTCTTTGTTTAAATAATTCATTAATATTGGACAACATCCTTTTAAAATAGTCCCCCATATTGCCGGATTTACAAACATTCCAAATGCATAAATTCCACTTATTAATACAAGTACCTTTAAATATGTTTTGTTTAAGTGAATATCATTTATGAAATAGTTTGTTAAAACATAGAAAATATATGTTACTCAAAAAACAAAATAAATATTTTGTACTTGACAAAGAATTGTGCTACATATCATAAAGATAATTTGAATAAAAATAAACATAGACTTTTATGCCAACAAGGAACTGAAGAGGGTACTTAGGCATATTTTACACCTCTCTCTTCTCTTATTTGAATAAATAGAATTTTAGTCCCATAATGTGCCAAAGGCAGCATTATACTAATAAGTACTGCCTTTTTACATCATTGTGCAAAAAGTGGTTATATTTATATTTACATCCCATATAATAACATGAATCCTTTCAGATTGATGCTACTATAGCAAACTCCAAACTGGTAATTTGGAGAACTTGTTAGTAGCTCCTTGTCATTCTATTTAATTGTATTATAGATGGCAAAATTTTTTTATAAAAAAGAAAGTGTTGGTATATTCCAATACTTTCTTTTTTCTTTATACTCATAGATAAAAATTTTACTAACCTCTATGCTTTAGCTTAGAGAAATAATAAGTAAATACCTTTTATAAAAATGATTATTGTAAAATTTTTATTAAGCTTTTAAAATTTAATGAAATTAAATTTTAAAATTAACATTCATAGCTTTGCTATGAATTAAACATCTAAGCTTTAGCTTAGATGTAATTCATTTTCAGATATGAATACAAAATTTTTTATATAAGAAAAGCATATGGACTAAATAATAGCCATATGCTATACTGTTGCTGTCTCCAGGGGGCAAACTTGATAGTTTGCAGTTGTTTTTCACTTTTAAATATCACAATTATTTAATGAATGAATTACCTCTAAACTAAAGTTTAGAGGTTAGAAATTTATCAAATTATTTATTTTCTTCAAAAATACTTTTTATTATTTTATCATTAATAGATTTGTAGCTATCATTTTTTTAATTTCATTTACAATATCTTCTTCAGTTGCATTAGGCATAAATCTTTTAATTGTTTGAATCAATGCATCTATTCCTTCTTTTAGGCCTATATTTTTGCCTTCTTTTAGGCCTTCTTTTCGTCCTATATTTATTCCTTTTTTTTCTAATCTTTCAGACTCTAATTGTAATACTTTTCCACCCATAATTTTTTCAACTCCTTTTTTTATTTCCGGTTCTTCTTGTAATACATAGTTTGAGATTTTAATAATCAATTTTATCAAGTCTGTATATAATGCGGACTTTTGATTTTCAATTAAAGTTTCCTCTAACTTAACTCTAATCTTATCATATTCATTGAGTAATTGTTTTAATTCCTCTTCATTTTCTATACATATTTTATTCTTTTTTTCATATTTCATTATATAAAAAGGAAGTAAAATTAATAATTTCTTTTTGAATATATCATCACTTATATAATTAACTAGGAAAAAAGAAGGGGCAGAAAACCATTTTATCGTTTTCTGCCCTTCTTTTACTATTTTACGCGAATTTTTTTACTTCCGGAATATTTACTTATATATTTTTTACCTTGAACCTTTTTATAGGTTGCAACCCGCACATAATATGTTTTCTTGGATTTCAATTTCTTTATCTGAGTGGAAGTAGTTTTATTCTTGCTGACAGTTATCTTTTTTACATTTTTTTTGAAGTTTTTATCTGTCGAATATTGAATAATATAACCAGTAACTTTACTATCCCGTTTCCATTTTAAAGAAATTATTTTTTTCTTTGAGGACTTTATGCTGGAAACCTTTGTAGCTTTAGGTATTATTTGAAATTCTATTTGTCTTCCACTTTTATACTTTCCCCGACCAATTACATTAAGTTTGGCTGTTCCAACATCTTTGTTATTCTCGTATGTAAGTATATAATCTTTGTTAATTTTTAACTTTTTCTTTCCATCTGATACTGTTATTGATGGTTTTATTTCTTTTCCTGTATAAGTATATGAAGGCACTTTTGAAAAATTCAATGGTCCAATATCAATTCTCTCAGATTCATCATATATCAATGCATCTACATAATTATCTTTATAAGAATCTCCGCACCGTAGACATTTATATACAGTATATCCTTTCTCAGTCTTAGTAGGTTCTACTCTCTTGTCTTCTACATAATTATGCCCTAATGGTGCAATCTCCCTGGCATCAAACCTTCCACACAGAGTGCAATAATAATTAATAAGTCCTGCTTTTGTACAGGTTGCCTGTATATCATACTGCTGTGCATATTCATAATAATTCTGATAACCACTTGCATCACATTTTTTCCAATCATGATTTGGACAATAATTGAGCAAATATATTTCCACATTCGTCTTTTCATATGTCATTTCATAGTTATCACATTTGAAATTTTTCATATAATCTTCTGGATTTATATTTTTATTTACTTCATTATCATTTTTCTCAAATAATATTGCTCCAACACTCACAAATGATTCATTTTTCCCATAAGGTATATATTGTCCATTTTCTTTTTTGAACGGCACAATGTTAATCAATGTACCTTCCTCTATTGGAGAATCTCCTCTTAAACTGATACTTGCTTCATTATACCAGTTTCCTGTACCACTTAGTTTTTCATATACATCTCCCGCACCAACAAACTTACAACCTTGTTCTAATTTAAGTCTATTCGCATCAACGGTTGCCTCAACGGTTCCTTTTATATCAACTTCATTACTTTGAATCGTATTTACTTTAGAATCTTCTACCGTAACATATGTCCTGTCTGATACTGTTTGCTCAAATGGATATGATTTTCCATTATACAAAAAATAAAAATCTTCTATTCTGTCTATATCAGAATTCTTTGCATAGACAGTTCCTTTTCCTGTTATAACAGAATTATTTCCATCTACTTTATTTGTAGCAAAATTTTTTATTCCATATTGTATTGTACAATTATTAACATTAATACTAATATCTCCATTTACTTTTCCTTCAGAAGTAGCATATCCTGCTCCAACTCCCCAAATACCATCTATGGTAGAATCATTTGCCTCCACATACACATTTCCTGTTTGTGTATCACTTCCAGTACTCCATGCAGCTATAATATCACTTAATATTGAATCGTTAACGACAATCTTTGTATTTCCAAGAACAGTTCCAGAAACCATAATATAAGGGGCACTGATTCCTTCCTCTGAATGTACATTTTTATATGTAATATTTACATTCCCCTGCACAGTCTGTTCTGCCTCTAAATGATGCTCTTGTATTTCTGAATTTTCAATATTATAATCCACATTTCCAGTTGCATTATCTATATAATTTCTTAAAACATTGGAATTTTTAATGTTAATGGATGCATTATTAATATTCTTGGCCGACACTCCCCTAAAAGTCGTATTCTCGATATAAATACTACAATCTCCATATTGCGTATCATCTACTCCACCTGTATCAAGGTATGTCATTGATAAATCCATATCACATTTGCCACTAAACATTTCATCATCTTTCAGACTTTCAACATAAGGTGATGAATAGATATGCTTATCATTTTCATCCAATACACCATATGGTTCAAAATCCTGATACATAATACCGTCTTTAAATATAAGAGATGTTCCATTTGCAAAAATAACCTGTGTTCCAATGCTATCATATCCAGAAGAAACAGGTGATACCGTTCCATCTTCATACAATGTTGGATAAGCTTCACTTTCTTCTGCCGATACAGATACCGGAGTAATCATCAATGCCATCATACCTGCCAGACCAGCCACTTTCAATAAGTTCTTTATTTTCATACTATGCCTCCCCTTCTTTGGTAATAAATAACTTTACTTTATCTTACCATGCTCTCCATATCAATTCAAGGAAAACATGTGCAATATATTACTCTTATCTTTATGTCAATACAAGTCATAAAGCACACATCAAAAAAAGCAACCTCAAATTAACACAGGCTACTTTCTTTTAGATTAAACTATAACAAACGCAAAAAAGTACCTTTTAGGTGCTTTTTTGAGAATGTCCCATTTTTCGATTTGATAAGAAAATTTCAAACCTCTCAACTTTAGTTTAGAGGTAAATATAAGATATTACAATTATTATAAATGTTATTGAAATTTTCTTATTAAGAAACCTCTAATCTTTAGATTAGAGGTAATTCATTTTGCTTCTCTAGCTATCAAATTAAAACGTCATCCTATTTTGTATTTTCTCGTTATCTTTTATTGGGCGTATAACATATGTTTTATATTATGTCAATTTACTTCAAAAACTTCCGTTTATGCCAATTTACGCTTTGAATTTAAAATAATATGTTGATATTTTCAATACTTTCTTTTTTGTAAATCACTTACTCTCTATATTACTTGACATCATCCCCAGTAACAGGTAAACACAATATCATTACCATCTGTGTATGAATACTCTATATAAAAATACTCACACCCATCATAATTTGATGCAATACCACTGATGTCACTGTCATAAGTTGCAGTTGCCACTCTTCCTTCAAACCAACTCATACCACCACTTAAACCATATTTTCCTGTATATATATCTGAATCAGGATAATATTGTATTTCCATTTTTTTTATTGCTTTTTCAATATCTTTTCTAATTTTAGCAATCTCTTCTGATTCACCTTTTCTATTATTCATAATAGTAACTTTTAGCTTTATAGTTTTATTCTTATTTGCCTTACTGGTAACACTAATAGTGGTTTTTCCTGCTTTTAAAGCCAATAATTGTCCATTTTTATCCACTATTGCCACTTTTGTATTACTTGATTTAAAGTTTAAGTCCTTTGCTTTATAATTAGTTTTAATAGTAACACAACTATCTTTATTTACTTTTTTTAATTCAGATGCATTTGTAATCTTTAAATTACCAGTTATCCTAATAGGTAATGTACATTTCACAGATGGATTTTTCTTTTTAGTAATAATTAGTTTTGTATCTCCATCTTTCTTTGCAACCACTTTTCCTTTACTATTTACAGTTGCTATTTTCTTATCTTTTATTTTAAAGCTAAGGTCCTTAACATTAGAATTTGTTTTTACAACAAAGGATTGTTTCTTTTTTAAATATAATGTACTGCCTTTTACATTTTTCACTTTTAATTTAGTGGCTGGTTGTGTTTCTGTGCCATCTGTATTTGGAAAATCCATTGTTATTTCTATTGTTACAGTATCTGCTTTTGCATTGATTGGCAGCATAGTTACAAATAACATGCAAATTAACATCCATGTAAAAACTTTATTAACTTTCCTCTTCATAAACTTTCCTCCCTTTTTGAAAAGAGAGTAAGCCAATTACTTACTCTCTGTATTGCATAATATCATCCCCAATAGCAGGTAAATACAATATCATCACCATCTGTATATGAATACTCTATATAAAAATACTGACATCCTTCATAATTTGATGCTATACCACTAATATCACTTTGATAGGTTGTAGTTGCCACTCTTCCTTCAAACCAACTCATACCACCACTTAAACCATATTTTCCTGTATATATATCTGAATCAGGATAATATTGCACTCCCATTGAAGCAATTGCACTTTTAATATCATTCAATGTAGAATTCACATCAGGTAATGAAGTTGTCTGCTCTACCGGAGTTGTCACTTCTTCTGCAGGGGCTGCTGGTTCCTCTACTGTTGGAGTTGTGTCTCCTGTTTCATCAGAACTTGATGCTGTATTTTGTGCCACATTATTGGTAGATGTCTCCTGTTTGGTTGTGTTGTCACTTTTTGCTGTATTTTCTTTTGTACTTTCTTCCTTACCCTTTATATCACTCAAATAAGAATCATCTACAAACATTGTTGTTCCATTAACATCAATTCTATACCATCCAGTTTCAGCTTTTCCTGTTACTGCAACTTCCTGGTTCTTAGTAAGACTTCCAATCACTTCATAAGAGTTATCTGGTCCACTTCTTGCATCTGCCTTTTCTTTTGCATACATAATTTGGGTAAGCTCATAGATTGGCAAACCAGTTGATGGGTCAAGATTTTCTGTACTTGCTACAACTTCTCCTTCCTTTTCTTCATTTTCAATTACTTTTGCACTTTTTAATGCAGGAGTTTTGATATAAAGTCCACCATCCTGGGAATCAATCCAAGTCCAATTATCATTTTGAGCAACAACACCAACAGTTATATTTTTCTTTGTATAACCAATGTAAAAGCCATTACTATTATAAACATCTACAGACTCTGGAATTTGTAATGAAAAATCAGTCTTTATTTTATGTGTTTCATCATCCATTTCAACATCTGCATTTAAAATCTCATCATCAATTGGAGTTACATCTTCTCCAATTTCCACAAATCTCATGTAGTCATTGTATTCTGTTACTTCTTTGCTGCTTGTCTCCACTTGAGTGCTTTCAGCACTTGTATCTTTTGTTTCTGTATTACCACATCCAGCAAGCATTGAACATGATAAAGAAGTTATAAGAAAAAAAGATAATAGTCTCTTTTTTAACATACTAAATTACCTCCAGTAAATTTTTTTCTAAGAAAAACAACTCTTAGAACATAGTTATTCTATGTATTTGTCACAATCCATCACCTGTTCAATATATTGCTTATAGTTATATTATATCGCGCGAAAGTATGTTCGTCAATGAAGTTTGATGATTTTTTTATAATTTTTAATCCCTAGTTTAAATAAGAATACATTATTGCAAAAGAAAAAGCATATGGACTAAATAATAGTCCATATGCTATACTGTTGCTGTCTCCGGGGGCAAACTTGATAGTTTGCATTAACTATTAACTTGACTCATCTGCTTTGAAATATATCGTGTCAGTACATTTCTAAAAGGGTAGATAGCCATTGCTCTATTAAGAAAGGAGACAGCACTTATGAATTTACAAAATGTAAATGATAAGTTATTATGGAGTTCTTATATTTATTATAAGGCTCTTGATTTTGAGTTGAATCATACACATAATTCTCTCAAAGATAGAGTAACCTATTTTTTAGGCTGCAAAGCCTACGAATTGGTTATCCATATTCTATTAAATGTTATTGAAAAATAACATTTAGTATACAAGCTAAAACACGAAACATATGACACTATTGAAGTAGTGTCTCCCACATTATTGCTTGTCTTTAATGTGGGAGTTTTTGTTACTCTATATTAAAATATA
>CDYR01038616.1_pt1 | contig 14222 bp, 10 predicted proteins | sample 557691 | NCBI WGS metagenome assembly CDYR01 (sample SAMEA3182103, study PRJEB8094) | gut metagenome | biome: human; feature: gut; material: Stool; isolation source: human stools | place: Canada | collected 2013-02-19 | reverse complement strand
CGCCCGCTTCGGCCGTCATGGCCACGATTCCCGAGAATCCGGCCGACGACTCGGCCGGCGGGGTTGTCACGGCCGATTTCCGCCAGCCCTTCGTGCTGCGGCTGGGGCGGGTGGCCGTCCGGGCGCTCCGATGACGAAAAAGCCCGCTGCGTGAGCAGCGGGCTTTTTTTATGAACGGGGCTTTACAGCGCTTCGGCGACGACGTAGGTGCTGCCGCCGATAAAGATCATGTCCTCGGGGGCGGCCAGCTCTTTGGCCCGGGCCACGGCGGCCGTCACCTCTTCCACCGCCTCGCCGCGGAGTCCGTAGATTGCGGCTTTCGCGGTCAGTTCGGCGGCCGGGAGGGCGCGCTCGGAGTGGGCCTGCGTGAAGATGTAGTGGGCGTCGCGCGGCAGCAGGGGCAGGATGTGCGCCAGATCCTTGTCGCGTACGAAGCCGATCACGCAGTAGAGTTCCCGGTGGGGCGTGGCTTTCAGCTGGTCGGCGACGTAGGCGATGCCGTGGGCGTTGTGGCCCGTGTCGCAGACCGTGAGCGGCGATTCAGCCAGCGTCTGCCAGCGTCCCATCAGGGCCGTGTTGGCCGCGGCGCAGCGCATGCCTTCGAGATAGGCGCGGCGCGAAATGGTGAGCGGCGTCTCCTCGTGCAGGAAGTCGACCGCCGCCGAGGCGGTCACGATGTTGCGGCTCTGGTAGTTGCCCTGCAGGTCGAGCGACACGTCGAACGCCCTTCCGTCGCGCGAGCGGTGGAGGCGGAAACTCTGGCCCGTGCCCTTCATGTGGTGTTCCTCGCACGAGAATTCCTGTTCGGCGTAGATCACCCGCGACTTGTTGGCCGCGGCGGCCTGTTCGATAACCCCGTTGTAACGCGCGTCGGCCTCGCCGATGATCACCGGGATGCTTTTTTTGATGATTCCGGCCTTTTCCGCGGCGATCTTCGGCAGCGTGTCGCCCAGCAGGGAGGTGTGTTCCAGTCCGATGTTGGTGATGACGCTCAATATCGGCACGATGATGTTCGTGGCGTCGAGCCGTCCCCCGAGTCCCGTTTCGATCACCGCCACCTCGACGTCGCTCTGGGCGAAGTAGTCGAAGGCCATTGCGGCTGTCATCTCGAAGAACGACAGTTCCAGTTCGACCATCTTGTCGTGGTGCTTGTCCACGAAGTTCACCACCTTCTGCTTGGGGATCATCTCGCCGTCGACGCGGATGCGTTCGCGGAAGTCCTGCAAGTGGGGCGAGGTGAACAGTCCCGTGCGGTATCCGGCCTGCTGGAGCACCGAGGCGATGATGTGCGCCACGGAGCCTTTGCCGTTGGTTCCGGCGACGTGGATCGTGAAGAAATTGCGCTGGGGGTTTCCGATGTGGCGGCAGAATGCGGTGATGCGCTCCAATCCCGGTTTGTAAGCCGTCGCGCCCTGGGTTTCGAAGACGGGAAGCGACTGAAAGAGGAATTCGAGTGTCTGGGTGTAATTCATATCAGCAAGGGGTTTATTTGACGAGGTGGTTCCTGCGTTTGTAGCGGTAGGCCACGTAGTAGAGCACCGACAGCAGCAGGATGTATTCGGAGATGCGGGCCAGGCAGTCGCCGTAGCGGGTGTAGAAGGTGAGTTCCGAGTTGAGCGGGACCTCGGCGGTGATCACGCCGCGCTGCTCCCAGCCGAGCGTCTGGCCCACGTCGCCGCGGGCCGAGATGAAGCCCGATTTCCCGGTGTTGGCCGAGCGGGCGATGGCGCGGCGGTGTTCGACGGCCCGCAGGCGCGAGATCGAGAACAGGTGTTTGTAACCGGGCGTGTCGCCCCACCAGCCGTCGTTCGAAATGATGGCCATGAACTGCGCGCCGCGGCGCACGAATCCGCCGTAGAAGTCGCCGTAAAGCCCTTCGTAGCAGATCGCCGGTCCGGTTTTGACGCCGTTGTGCTCGAAAGCCGTGCCGTGCAGGCCCTTGCCGATCTGTCCGACCGTGCCGCCCAGGTCGATGACCAGGAATTTCATCGCGTCGAAGACCCACGTCGGGGTGTTTTCGACGCCGATCACCAGCCGGCCTTTGTGGTGCAGCTGCATGTGGCCCGCGGAGTCCAGCCCCACGGCCGTGTTGAAGCGGTCGTAATAGCCGTCGCCGAAGCGTTCCGGGCGGGCCGTCTCGGTCTGCGCCCCGGCCGGGTAGCGGCGAATGGTGCCGGCTCCGGTGATGAGCAGGGCTGCGGGATGCCGGCTGCGGAGCGAGTCGGTCAGCTCCTGCCAGAATGCGCCCGGTTCGCCCGCCGAATAGAAATCGCTCAATCCGGGTTCCAGGTAGTCGCCCGGCACTGCGGTCTCGGGCAGCAGGATGAACTGCGCGCCGGCGGGGACCTCCGCCATGAGGTCCGCGATGTTGCGCTCCTGCCGCTGGGTGTCGCCGTGGAATTTGTCGTAACAGTCCACGTTGGGCTGGATGACACTCACTCGTGCCGTCCCCTCGTCGGGCTGCTCCCAGCTCTGCCAGATGCACAGCGACGCGATCATCGGCAGTGCGACGGAGCAGGCTGCCGCCGCCCACCGGCGCGTGCTGCGGCTGGCTTGCAACGCTTCGAAAATCAGTATGTTGGAGAGCAACACCCACAGCGTGCCGCCGAAAACGCCCGTGTATTCGTACCACTGCACGGCCCAGACTTCGTGCGAGAAGCCGTTGCCCAGGATGAGCCACGGCCACGAGAAGTCGCCCACGGTGTACCAGTATTCCGTCGTGATCCACGCCGTGACGAGCGTGACGTAGGCCAATGCTTTGGGGGCTTTTTTCGAAACGGTGTGGAAGAGCATGAAGGCGATCATGTTCATCGTCGTCGAAGCGAGCGTGGCGGCCGGGGGGCCTACGGGCGTGGCGTACCAGATCCACCAGATCGTCAGGGCGTTCCACAGCACGAACGCGAGCGTCGCCCAGCCGAACATGCCCCACCACGAGCGACGCGTGTCGTCGTACGACGCGCTCACCCACAGCAGCGGGACGAACCCGATCAGGAGCGTCATGCCCGTCATGCCGAGCCACCCCGGCGAGAGCAGGATGGCCGATAGGATTACCGCCGCGAATCTACGAAACATGAAATGAGATTTTTACGACGGCAAAAGTAGTCAAATGGGCGCAGATTTCAAAATATTTCATACTTTTGTAACGAAACTAACCAATCTGTCATACTAATGAAGAAATTGCTCATTTTACTGGCTGCCCTTGGAGGCATTCTCCTGTTTTCCGGTTGCGAATCGAAAGGATGGAAGACGGTCGACGGCGTGATCGTCTTCGATACGCCCGCGCGCGAACCGGGCCAGAAATCGGTGCTGGGACTCAAAACCGCGCCGATGGAGACGGTCCGTGTGGGCTTCATCGGGCTGGGTATGCGCGGTCCCGGGGCCGTGGAACGCTTCACGCACCTCGACGGCGTCGAGATCAAAGCCCTGTGCGACCTTTATCCCGAGCGCGTGGACAGCGCGCAGGCGATTCTCGTGCGCCGCGGATTTCCCGAGGCGGCTCCGTACAGCGGCGAGGAGGGCTGGAAACAGCTTTGCGAGCGTGACGACATCGACCTGGTGTACATCGTGACCCCGTGGCAGCTGCACGTCCCGATGGCCGTTTACGCCATGGAGCACGGCAAGCACGTCGCTGTCGAAGTTCCCGCCGCCACGTCGCTCGAAGAGTGCTGGCAACTGGTGAACACCGCCGAGAAGACGCAGCGGCACTGCATGATGCTCGAAAACTGCGTTTACGATTTCTTCGAGCTGACGACGCTCAACATGGCCCGGCAGGGACTGTTCGGGGACATTCTCCATGTCGAAGGTGCGTATATCCACGACCTCGACGCTTTCTGGGACTACTATCAGGACAGCTGGCGTCTGAAATTCAACCGGGATCACCGCGGCGACGTCTACGCCACGCACGGCCTCGGTCCCGCCTGCCAGCTGCTCGACATCCACCGCGGCGACAAGATGAACTGCCTGGTGGCGATGGACACCCGCTCGGTCAACGGGCTGAAACTCGCCCGCGAGAAGCTGGGCGCTGAAGAATTCGCCAACGCCGACCATACGACGACGCTGATCAAGACCGAGAAGGGCCGCACGATCCTGCTCGAACACAATGTCTACACGCCCCGTCCGTACAGCCGCATGTACCAGCTGACCGGCACGAAGGGATTCGCCAACAAATACCCCGTTCAGGGCTATGCCTTCAACCCCGACCAGCTTGCGGATTCGGGCGTGCCCGACCACGAGAACCTGAACGCCCACCGTTTCGTGTCGAAGGAGGTGCGTGAGGCGCTGATGGCGCGGTACAAAGACCCGATCGTCCTCGACATCGAGGCCAAGGCCCGCGAGGTCGGCGGTCACGGCGGCATGGACTTCATCATGGACTACCGGCTGGTCTATTGCCTGCAACATGGCCTGCCGCTAGATCAGGATGTCTACGATGCGGCCGAATGGTCGTGCATCGGCGCCCTTACGGCGATGTCGCTCGAACACAACAGCGTCCCGGTGGCCGTTCCCGACTTCACGCGCGGCGACTGGAACAAGACCGACGGTTACCGGCACGCGATGCTGGTGCAGTGATCCGGAGACCGTATGGACGAAAAGACGGCCCGGTCAACCGGGATTGACGCTGCGGGCGCAGGAATGTGAAAAGCGGCAGACCTCTGTGGTCTGCCGCTTTTTCCTTATAGGTTGTGGCCGTGTTTTTGCACGTGCCGGTCGAGCCTCACCGCCGGATTCCTCCCCGCGAAAGCACCTCCTCGAAGTAGGCGATGGTTTTTAGGAGACCGTCCCGCAGCTGGATTTTCGGCTCCCAGCCGCCGAGCATGTTGCGGGCGAGCGAGATGTCGGGCTGCCGCTGCTGGGGATCGTCGGCGGGCAGGGGCAGGTGGACGATCTTCGATTTCGAACCCGTCAGGGAGATCACCTCGCGGGCCAGTTCGGCGATGGTGAATTCGTTCGGGTTGCCGATGTTCACCGGACCGGTGAAGTCGTCGGGCGTGTCGTCCATCATGCGCACCATGCCTTCGATCAGGTCGTCGATGTACTGGAACGAACGGCTCTGTCCGCCGTCGCCGTAGATCGTGATATTGTCGCCCCGCAGCGCCTGGACGATGAAATTCGAGACCACGCGGCCGTCGTTGATGTTCATTTTCGGACCGTAGGTGTTGAATATGCGGATGATCTTCACGGGAATGCCGTGTTCGCGGTAGTAGCTCATAAAGAGCGACTCGGCGCAGCGTTTGCCCTCGTCGTAGCACGAGCGGATGCCCAGCGGGTTGACGTGGCCCCAGTAATCCTCGCGCTGGGGGTGGATCAGCGGGTCGCCGTAGATCTCCTCGATCTCGGCCATGTAGGGATAGACGATGTCGTGGCGGATGATCTCGAAATTGGGGTGCGACAACAAGTGTCGGATGTTGCTTTTGTGACCGGTGAAATAGTTGTCGATGCAGATGATGTCGTTACCTTCCGCGAGCAGCCTTTCGCACAGATGGGAGCCGATCGTATCGCAGGGCTGCATTCCCGAAGGGGTGATGTGCTTCAGCTGCTTCGCCAGCGAGAACGGCGTCATGCTGCCCGCGCCGCCCGATTCGTTGCAGACGTGGAGACCCCGTGCGATCGACTACCGGGTGATGTGCGACAGCCTGAACAGGGTGGGCGGCATGCTCAACCGCTACGACATCCGGCGCAACATCGACCTGATCCGTTCGCTTTATCCCCAGGTGGAGAACATCGCTCTGGTGACCGACAATACCTACGGCGGCATTTCGTTGCAGGCGCTCGTGCGCGCGGAGTGGGAGAACTACCCCGACCTGAATCTCGTGCTGGTGGACAGCCGCGAGGGGGAGGAGACGGCGTTCCGGACCTATGCGACGCTGCCGCCCCGTTCGGCCGTGATGCTCGGCACGTGGCGCGTAGGCAGCGACGGCGAATACTTCATGCAGCGGTCGCTGAACGATCTGGTGCAGAACAACCCCCGCGTTCCGGTCTTCTCGGTGACCGGTACGGGCATCGGCGACACGGCGATCGGCGGTTACGTGCCCGAATACGAGAACGGCGCGGAGGTCATTGCGAACCAGATCCGGAAATATTACGACACGGACGACATCGAAGACGCTCATTTCCATACGAGCAAAAGTCTCTATCTGTTCGATTCGCGCAAGCTCAAGGAGTGGAAAATCGCCGAATACGCCCTGCCCAAGGGCAGCGTCATCGAGGATACGATGGCGGCCAAGCTGTCGAAATACTCCCACTACATCGAACTGTTGGTGGCGGGCATCCTGCTGCTGGTGCTGCTGCTCTTCGTGACGTGGCTGCTGTTGCGCATGCGGCGGCTCAAGCTCACGCTTGAGGAGCGCGAGGGCCAGCTGGTCGTCGCCCGGGAGAAGGCCGAGGAGTCGGACATGCTCAAGTCGGCGTTCCTGGCCAACATGAGCCACGAAATCCGCACGCCGCTCAACGCCATCGTGGGCTTCTCTTCGCTGATGCAGAGCGAGGAGCTTTCGCAGGAGGAGCGCGCCGAGTACTGCGCCATCGTGGTCAGCAACTCCGAGATGCTGCTCACGCTGCTGAACGACATCCTCGACATTTCGTCGCTCGAGTGCGGCAAGATCAGGTTCAACTACGCTTCGGAGGACATCGTGCAGATTTGCCAGCACGTGATGATGACCACGGCCCATACGCGGCAGAGAGGGGTTGAGGGGCGTTTCGCGTGTCCCGTCGGATCGTTCATGCTCACCACCGACGCCCACCGTCTTTCGCAAATCCTGATCAACCTGCTGACCAACGCCGGCAAGTTCACCTCCGAGGGCAGCATTACGCTAGGGGTGGAGATCGACGAGGAGCGGGGCGAGGTGCTTTTCTCGGTGGCCGACACCGGACCGGGCATTCCGCCCGACAAGCAGGATCTGGTTTTCAACCGCTTCGAGAAGCTCGACGGCAACAAGAAGAAGGGCACGGGGCTGGGCCTTGCCATCTGCCGCCAGATCGCCATGATCGTCGGGGGCCGCATCTGGGTCGATTCCGCTTACACGGGCGGCGCGCGTTTCGTCTTCGCGCATCCCATCGGTATCGACCCCGGTGGAGAGAACCGCGAGGGGGGGGGGATTTCTACCCTCTGAACAGCGTAAGTCCCTCTTTGTGAACGATGCCGGTCAACTGGTCCCCGAAGGGAAATAAGACGCGGAGAAAGGCTCCTTCGCGCCGGGTCACCTCTTTTTCGTCCCCCATTTGGGCTTTATGCCGATGAAGAATTCGGCGTTCATGCGCGGCATGGGCCGGGAGAGCACCGAGAGGTACTCCTCGTTGAAAAGGTTGTTGACCGTGCCTTTGAGCGTCAGGTCCGCCCACCGGAGCGAGAGACCCTTTTCGAGCGAGAGGTTGCTCATCAGATAGGGCGTAAGGCGTCCGGTGAGCGTGATGTCGTTGCTCGACATGGTGTAGCGTTCGCTGTAATAGCAGAACTGATAGAGCAGGCCCCAGCTGCGCCAGGAGAGCCTTCCGGTCGCCGTGGCCGAATATTCCGGTTCGTAGGGCAGCTGTTTGCCGACCGACCGGTCGGCCGGGGACATCGGCTCCCCCTCGTTGATCGACGGCGCCCATGAGAAGGTGCCGTTCAGGTTGATTTTCAGTTCTCTGGTGAGCGCTGCGGCCAGGTCGGCCCGGATCTCCACGCCGTAGGCGTGGACCTTTTTGATGTTCACCGGCGAGAAAAATCCCTTTGCCGTCGGCAGCCACAGAATCCAGTCGTCGATGTGCTGGTCGTACCACGACGCCGACCCCGACAGCGTGTACGCGCCCTCCTTTCCCACGGCGAACGACAGTCCGGCTTCGTAAGCGACGCCCTGTTCGCTGTTCAGGCCGGGGTTGCCGCCCGGCAGGAAGTAGAGGTCGTTGAGCGTCGGGAAGCGGTAGTTGCGCGAGACGGAGGCCTTCGCCACGACGTTGCCGCGCCTGGAAAGCAGGCAGTCGGCGAAGAAGGCAGGGATGACCGGCGACCAGGAGGTTCCGTACATGGCTTCGCGCACGACGACCGACAAGCCCAGCCGCTCCGTGGGGCGCCACTTGGCCGACAGGGAGCCGTCGAGTTCGATGCGTCCCTTGTCATAGCCGACGACGGCCTTGTCGCCCTGCTGGCGGATGATGTTCTTGTCGGCGCTTTCGACGAAGTGCTGGTGTGCCGACAGTCCGGCCGTGAAGAACCATTTGCCGCCGACGGAATACTCCCCGTCGGCCTGCCCGTAGAGGGTGTTGATCCTGCTCCGCGAACGGGTCATGGCCTCCAGGATGCCGTTGCCCTTGTCGCGCCGGTAGTCGTAGGCCGTCCACGAATGCACGTATCCGGCTTTCGCCGCCGCCTTCCAGTTCCGGCGGTAGTGGTCCCACGAGAGGACGCTGCGCAGGGTGTGTTCGCGCTGGCGGTTTTCGAACTGCGTGTCGTCGGCGTAGTCGGTCGTCAGCAGGGGCAGTTCCCGGTTGGAATTGATGTACCAGGCGTTCAGCCCGAAGCGGTCGCCTTTCCCGGTGTTGTAGTAGACCTCCTGCAACACGTGCACGTCGTCGAACGCGCCGCTCTTGTTGCGTTCGGTGGGATAGTACGACCCGACGATGTTCATCTCGTCGTCGTAGATGTTCTCCTTCTTGTCGCGGTTGCGGTACTTGTAGTCGTTGGCCGAGGACTGGTAGACGGCGCGGGTTGATACCTGCCAGCGCTCGTCGCCCCATGTCAGGCGCAGGAATTCGTCGAAAGTACGGAACATGCCGATGCCCTGGATATATTGCAGCCCGAATCCGTCGGCCGCCGCCGGCGCAGTCGAGAGCTTCACCAGTCCGCCCAGTCCGCCGCCCGTCTCGCTGACCGACGAGGTTCCGTGGAGCAGCGAGGCGTCGTCGATGAAATAGGAGGGGATCATCGAAAAGTCGGTCATGCCCAGCATCGGGTTGTTGATGCGCATGCCGTTCCACGTCACCTGCGTATGCGACGGACCCGTGCCGCGGAACGATACCGTGGAGAGGGTCGCGCGGCCGTACTGCTTGACGAAAACCGGTGTGTTGAACGTCAGCGCGTCGGCCATCGAGAGGGCGATGTTCTCCTTGAGGATCGCCGAGTCGAGTTTCGTCTCCTCGACGCCGATGCTTTTCATCGGACGCCGGCCCCAGACCGGAACCTCCCGGATGGCGATGGCGCCTTTCCCGCGCCACTCCCCCGCGCCGGCGTTCTGCGGGGTTTCCGGCACGTCGGACGGCGCCGGCTCGCCCTGCGCCCGCAGCAGCGCCGGAAACAGCAGCATCCAAAGAAACAAGGCGGTTGTTTTCATGCTCTCCGGTTATTTCCAGCAAAACGCTCCGGGCGCGACGCCCACGTGAAATTCGTCGACAGGCTCGCCCTTGGCCGTATAGCGGTAGACGACTCCCTGCTGCTGGTAGTCGACGGCGTCGGCAACGTACACGTCGCCGTTGGCCGGATCGACCGTCAGTCCGTAATATTTGGTCTCCCTGTATTCGAGGAACGGGCGCACCGGAAGCTGCTCCCCGGCGACGGGCATGCGCCAGACGTCCCGGTCGATCCAGTAGAGCGTGTCGCGCGTGCCGTTGAGCTGCATCTCCGACGGGGAGTCCCCCTTCCGGAACCGGAACTGCTTCTCCACGGAGAACGTTTCGGCGTCGATGCGGTACAGCGACGGGGCTTCATATCCGTAGGGGCTGCCCTCGTAGCCGCCGTCGGTGACGGTCCACAGCTTGTTGTTCCGGTCCATCGCCAGCGACGCGGGCTGGATGCCGACGGTCAGCTGACCGACGACCCGGTCGGTCTCGGTGTCGATTTTGAGGATACGGTTCTGGTAGGACCAGCAGTTCACGAAGACGTATTTGCCGTACTGCACCATCTGCTCCGTGGAGCCGGATTCCGCCGTCATGTCCGGGCACTCGATATATCCCGTGATTTCGTAGCGTTTGGGGTTGACGATGAAGATGCGGTTGTCCCAGATCTGCGTGACGTAGGCCTTTTCGTCCGAAACGAAATGGATGTACCGCGGCGAGGTGAGGTTGGTGATGCGTCCCACCTCGCGGAAGGTGTCGGGGTCGACGGCGAAAACGACATGCGAATTGTTCACCGCGATCCATCCCACGCCGTTGTGCAGGGTCATCGACTGCGCCACGTCGCCCAGCTTGAAGGCGTTGGCCCGGTGGAAAACTTCGTTTTCGACGGTTTTCGTTTCCGGGTCGTAATACGACAGCGTGGCGTTTCCGTACTGGAACATGCCCTCGTTGACGATGAACAGCCCCCGTTCCGTCGCCGAGAAATCCTCCGTGCGGCCGTAGTCCCACTTCATGCAGCCGCCGAGGGCGGAGAGGCATAAAGCCGCGGGCAGAATCTGTCGTAAGAATCGTTTCATGCGTTGCGGTCGGGAATGGGGTTATCGGTTGAGGTTCTCGTCGATGGCCATTCCGGCGACTTCGGTCGAGAGTTCGCCCAGTCCTCCGGCGCTGCCGTTGATGGCGCTCTGCACCTTGATGAAATCAATGTAGCGCAATCCGGCGGGCTGTCCGTCGGGCGTCATGGCGTTGCTGATCTTGAACCAGGTCTTGCCGGTTTTGGACGAAGATTCCAGATTGTCGCTGCCCGCGTTGTCGACGTACCCCCATTCGAACGAGTTGTTCGACCAGTCTCCGCCTGGGGTCTGCGTGGTGTTCTGCCGCAGGCCCGTGCCGTAATAGGTATGGGACTCCTCTTCGAGCCACAGGGGATAGTAGTAGTCCTGCGCATGGAACTGTCCCAGATAGGCTACCTGCCCGCTCTCTGTAATAGGTCACCGCATACTCCTGGACGGTCCATTCGCCGCCCGTTTCGCTGCCCCGGAGTTCGTACCATTCGTCGTCGGGCTTGCCGTTGCCGTTGACATCCTGCATCACCCACACGACGCCCGGTTCGTTGCTCCCTTCGAACTGGTTGCCGGGGATCGAAAAGTCGTATCCGCCCTTGTTCTCCACGCTGTGGTCGAAGGCGAGGATCACGTAGCCGCCGAAGTTGCCGAGCGAGACGAACTCACCCTTTTTCAGCCGGTTCTCGGCGTAGAGACGGGCCTCCTCGAAGCTCTTCTGGCCGGTGTATCCGGCCATGCCCGTTTCGTTGACGAACTGTCCGGGCGCGGGCAGGAATTCGAGCACCCGGTTCGACGCGGGCTGTCCCGTCGTCGTGATGACGCGCTCCGATTCGCGTTCGTAGCAGGTCACCCGGAGCGTTTTTTCGGTGATTCGCTTCGACGATGCGCGCGTGATGTGGCGCGAGAGGGGTGCGGCCGGGCTTTCGTCCGTGTCCGTCACCCGGAAGGTGACTTCGTATTCGCCCTCTTTCTCCGGCGTGAAGGCGAACATGCGTTGGGTTGCGTCCTCCTGCAAGACGCCGTTCACGTACCATGCATATTCCGGCCCGACGGCGTCGCTCACCTGCGGCCGCAGGAACAGCGTCCGCCCGAGCGATACGCTCTTCACCAGCGGGTCGGCCAGGTAGGAGGAGGGGATGAACGCGATGCGGACCGGAATGACGTCCACGACGTGCACGGCAACCGTTTTCTCGGCCGTGCCGTCCTCGTTGGTCACCGTCAGCCGCAGGGAGCAGTCTCCCGGTTGGGTGCGCATGAAGATGTAGTCCTTTTCGGTGGAGACCGGTACGGACGAGTCGTCCAGATACCATTCGTAACGGGCGTTTTCGCCGTTCTGCACCTCCGGTGCGAACGTGTATTCCCGTCCTGTGAGCACGTATAGCCCCGTCGGCGGCACGATGAGCGAGATGACGGGGGGAGCGAGCCGGTTCACGTCGATGCGCGCCTCCTTCTCGTCGTATCCCGCCCGGTTTTCGACCCGCAGGGTCACATAGACGCGGCCTTCCTCGTTGAACACGTATTCGAACACGCGCGCCGTGGAAACGACCTCGTCGTCGATCGTCCAGCTGTAAGCGGCCTCTCCCTCGTTTTCCACGGTCGGCGTGATCGTCACCGCGCGGCCGATCTTGGCCGCGTAGACGCCTGTCTCGCTGTCGAGGGTGATTCGGGGTTTGCTGTCCGGCAGCGTAATCTCTCCGTCCTTGTTGCAGGCTGCGGCCGCCAGCGCTACCGAGAGCAGCGCCGGTATCGCCGTCCGTCCGGCATGACTGAAAAAACAGCTCATATCCTCTTCGTTTAAATCGTTCAACCAATCTTTGCGGATGTTCCGGAGATCCGCATTCGTGCCGTGCGCACGGCATGCGTCCGGCCGGAATTTCGCAGTAGCCTGATTTTACATTCGGGGATATGCCGGAAACCGTTTTTCCTGCCGATCACGATCCATTTCCCCCTGGATTGTAAAACCATTGCAGCGGCAGGTCTTCTGACTCGTTCCGGTCCCGACGCCTTCCCGGTCGCGTGAAAACCAGTGGCAAGAGATTGTCGGGGTCTGATGTGCCGCTTCGGCGGCAGGAACTTACAGCAGAGGGAACTGTTGCCGATTTTCACGGCATTCCCTTTTAATCGCCCGGGGCCGGGGGCCTCGTTCGGCGAACCGTTGCGCAGCAAAGGTATGGAAAAAAGATGAAAAAGAAGATGCGCCGGCCGAATTTTATGCCGGCGGCCTGCCGAAGGTCCCGCCGCCCGGGGTTCATTTCCGGTCGTTTCCGGGGACGGAACAGCTGCGCCGGCCGGGAGGCGGACGCCTGCGCGCAGTTGCTCTCTCCTGACGCCTGAAAACGAAAAAGTCTTACATGTCGTTGACACATAAGACTTTTTGCAGTGGACGACGTAATCCGTTCCTTCTCTCTCACGCCTCCTGGAGCTGAATCCGAGATTTGAACTCGGGACCCCTTCATTACGAGTGAAGTGCTCTACCGCTGAGCTAATTCAGCCTTTCGGGAACACCGAGGTTCCCTTTGGGACTGCAAATATCTGAAAAATATTTTTTTCTCGCAACAATTTTGCGAAAATTCTCGCTTTTCTTGCTATATTCGCGCTAAAACTGACCCGAAACTGTTTTACGATGATTACTTTTCTGGTGTGCCTGGCGTTGCTGGTGACCGCATATTTCACGTATGGACGCTATCTGGAACGGCTCGTCGGCATCGACCCGGCGGCCCGGACGCCCTGCAGCCGCCTTTACGACGGCGTGGATTACGTGCCCCTGCCGAGGTGGCGCATTTTCCTGATCCAACTGCTCAACATTGCGGGGCTCGGCCCGATTTTCGGCGCCGTGCTCGGTGCGGCCTACGGGCCGGTGGCGTTTCTGTGGATCACCTTCGGCGGCATCTTCATGGGTGCGGCGCATGACTTCATCGCCGGGGTCATCTCGCTGCGCCACGACGGCGCGAGTCTTCCCGAGACGGCCGGGGTCTACCTCGGCGGCGGCATGAAGATCGTCATGCGGCTCTTTTCCGCCGGGCTGATGATCCTCGTCGGTGCGGTGTTCCTCTCGCAGCCCGCATCGCTCGTCGCGGCCCGCCTCGACGTCCCGTCGCTCGAAGGCATCGCTTTCGGCGGATTCTCGTGGCTGCTGCTGATCGTGCTGGGCGTGATTCTCGTCTACTACATCGCCGCCACGCTGCTGCCCGTCGACAAGATCATCGGCCGCATCTACCCGGTCTTCGGCTTCGCGCTGCTGTTCATGGCCGTCGGCATCCTCGTCGTGCTGCTTTTCGGCGGCGAATACACCATTCCGGAATTCACCTCCTTCGAAAACTGCATCGCCGATGCGAAGGCCTTCCCGATCGTCCCGATGCTCTTCACGACCATTGCCTGCGGCGCCATCTCGGGCTTCCACGCCACGCAGTCGCCGCTGATGGCCCGCTGCATGCGCAACGAACGCGAGAGCCGCTCGGTCTTCTACGGCGCGATGATCTCCGAGTCGATCATCGCCCTCGTCTGGGCCGCCATTGCCATGGCCTTCTGGGGCGATGTCGCGGGGCTGAACGGCGCCATCGCCGAATACGGCGGCCAGGCGGCCGTGATGATCGACGTGATCGCCAACAAGACGCTGGGCCCGGCGCTGGCCGTCTTCGTGATCTTCGGCGTGGTGGCCTGCGCCATCACCTCGGGCGACACGGACACGGCCTTCCGCTCCGCGCGGCTGATCGTCGCCGACTTCATGGGCGTCGAGCAGCGCACGCTGCGCAAACGCATCTATATCTGTATTCCGCTCTTCGCGTTGGGACTTCTGATCATCTTCGGACTGCCGTTTCAGACCATGTGGAGCTATTTCGCGTGGATGAACCAGAC
>CDYR01050153.1_pt1 | contig 14357 bp, 9 predicted proteins | sample 557691 | NCBI WGS metagenome assembly CDYR01 (sample SAMEA3182103, study PRJEB8094) | gut metagenome | biome: human; feature: gut; material: Stool; isolation source: human stools | place: Canada | collected 2013-02-19 | reverse complement strand
AGAAGCTGTTTTAAATTTATTCCGAGACAGGGGCTCAATATGGCCGGAACATACCTGCTTGCAATGATAATATTATTTCTCAATAAATTTAAAACAGCTTCTAATATAAGTTCCACGTAATAGAGAGGACTTGAAACTCAGTACGCCGATTTATCTGGTTGGCTATTTCTTGGTCTTCGGGAGAGAGCCCGTTGATATATTTTTCATCGAGTACATCGCCCTCTTTAAATTGCGGATATTGTGTGGCGAGTTTTTTAGTGATGATTTTGGGACGGCTTTCCCCATAGCCTTTCGGTTGCAGACGGTCGGGATTAATGCCCGATTTGATAAGGTAGTCTACTACCGAGCGGGCACGGCGGTCCGACAATCGCAGGTTGTACTGCTCCGACCCTTTTAAATCGGTGTGTGCTCCCAATTCGATAGATACGTTAGGATTGTCGTTCAACATCTTTACCAATTCGTTTAGCGAAGTTTCCGATTCGGGACGTAAAGTCGCTCGGTCGAAGTCATAAAATATGTTTTCGATGAGAATAGGTTTACTGATAGATGCCAGTACGAAGTTAACACCGTATTCGGCATCGGCCTCTTCGTTGTCCGAGATAAATTCTTGTTTTGAATTCAGATAGCCTCGGCAGCTGGCCAGCATGACATAGTGCACTCCCCGGTCGAGCTTGAAGCGGAAACTACCGTCTTTTCGGGCAAATTCTTTTTGGTTCGATCCGTCGTTACCCACGATACGGATAATTGCATCGGGCACGGGTTCATCGTCCTTGTCGATGACTGTGCCGCTTATCCATACGCTTATCGACGGAAGCTCGAAACTGTATATGTTGTCATATCCGCGTCCGTCTCCGCGGTTCGATGAAAAAAATCCGCTTTCTTCTTCCCCGAAGGTAATGCCGAAATCGTCGGCCTGCGAATTGATGGGAGCCTTCATATTCTCGATTTGCCAGAAGCCCGAGTCGTTCATTCTCGCTTTGAAAATATCCAGCCCTCCCATACCGGGGTGACCGTCCGATGAAAAATAAAGGTCGCCGTTCGACCGGATATAGGGGAACATTTCGTCGCCCGGTGTATTGATTTGTACACCTAAATTTTCGAGAGTACCCTCTTTCTCGGTTAACGATATGCGCCAGATGTCCTTCCCTCCGTAACCGCCCGGCATGTCCGACACGAAATAAAGAAATTCTCCGTCGGGTGATACCGCCGGGTGGCCGAATGCCGATAGGGTGTCGGCCGTTATTTCGTATTTTTGCGGGGCGCTCCATTGTGCGCCGGTGCGGGTGGAAGTATAGATTTCTACCGATGTGTCGGCGTTAGGCTCGCGACGAGCTTTGGTCAGATACATGGTCGTACCGTCGGGACTGAAACTGATTACTCCCTCGTCGTCTTCTGTGTTTACGTCACCCTCTATGGGTTCGGGCTTTTGCCAAGCTCCCCGCTCGTTTTTTTTAGAGAAAAACAGATCGCAGTTTTTGGTTCCGGTGATACCGCTTTTATTCTTGCCCAATGCCTTTTCGGTAGACGAGGAGAAATAAACTTGGTCGAAATCTTCTCCTAAAAACATCGGTGCGAAATCGCTCCGTCGAGAGTTGAACATGGTCGCTTTTTTCACGACATACCGTGTAGGTGTTTTTTTCCATTGCTGGGCTAAGTTGCAACCCCGTATTCCGTTTTTGGCGAGACTGCTTTGCGGATTTGTTTCCAAATAGGCTTGGTAATTCTTGATAGCTTCTTTGTATTTCCCTTCGTACTGTTGGCTGCGTGCTAAATAAAACAGAGCCATGCTGTCGGGGTAGTCGTATCGGATTGCATTCTGGTAGGCGGCAGAGCTTCGCGGAGCCATGTTGATGCGGCGGTAACACTCGGCCATTTTGAAGGCGATTTCTCCTCGCAGTTTCCGCTCTTTACGGGGATTCGTCTTGCTGTATACTTTACGGTAAGTCTGGGCGGCATCATAAAATTCGCCCCGGGCATACTGTTCGTTGGCGACACTTAGTTTCGCCCCCGAACATGACACCAGCAATGCGGCTGTCGCCAATCCCCAAAGTACCGTTTTTATCTTCATGTATCTTATTGAATACAACCGACGATAAGCGGACGGCCTTTCGTCCGTTTTTATCCTGTACCGATCTATTATAGATACGTTTTTTCCCCCGTTTTATTGTGTTTGCACTCTATGGAACTGGCTTATGGAAGTAATAGCGAACTGTCTCCGTAGCTGAGAAACCTGAAATCGTGGCTCAGTGCATAGTCGTATATTTCTCTCCATCGTCCGTTTACGAATGCCGAGACTAACAGTAGTAAAGTGCTCTGCGGTTGATGGAAATTGGTGATCATTCCCTGCACGATGTGATAGCGGTATCCCGGCGCAATGATAATCTGGGTGGCAGTTACCAATCGGTCCATATTCCGGCGGTCGAGATATTCGACGATGTTGCGGAGCGATTGTCGCGAGTCTATTTCTTCGCTTCCGTCGTATGGTTGCCATTGCCCCACGGTGAGAGATTCCGGTAAAATGTTCGGGTTATGTTCCAACATTTTCCCGATGTAGTAGAGGCTTTCGAGCGTTCGTACCGAAGTGGTTCCCACAGCGATCACCCGGCGGTCGGTACGGCTCAGCTCATCGATGAGGTTGCGGCTCACCGAGATATATTCGGTGTGCATCTCGTGCCCTTCGAGAGTTTCGCTTTTTACCGGTTTGAATGTCCCGGCTCCCACGTGTAAAGTCAGTTCGAGAGTGGGTATGTTCTTTTCTTTCAGTTTGTTCAGTACTTCCGGAGTAAAATGTAGTCCGGCGGTCGGTGCGGCCACCGAACCCTCTATTTTCGAATAAACGGTTTGGTAGGTCGTTTTGTCGCTCTCTTCCGTTTCCCGGTTCAGATAGGGGGGAATGGGCAATTCTCCCGCATGGTCGAGCAGTGTGGCGAAGGTTACATCGGAGTAGTCCCACGAGAAATGCACCTCGTGCGCATTACCGTGCGGCAATCCTCGTTCGGCACGGAAGTTTACGGTTTTACCGTCGATGTTCACCGATTGGGTCAGCACGCCGTTTTTCCATTTTTTCAGGTTTCCTACGAGGCACAGCCACGAGCACGAGCCGGTCGATTGGAACGAGAGGGAATATTCGTGCGGTTCGAGCGGTTCGAGGCAGAACACCTCGATGAGCGCACCCGTCTCTTTTCTGAAATGCAAGCGGGCTTGTATCACCCGGGTATTGTTGAATACCAGCAGACTATCCGCCGGCAATACCTTCGGTAGTTCGTGAAATCGATGTTCCTCGATTTCTCCTTTTCGGTAAACCAGCAATTTCGAGTCGTCTCGCTTGGACAGAGGGAATTTAGCGATACGTTCGTCGGGTAGCGGATAATTGAAATCTTCGATACGAATATTCTGAGTTTTTTGCATAATCTGTTTTGAATATCGTGCAAAAATAAGCAACTTTGCCGAATATAGCACGGTTTGCCACAGCGAAATCGCATGTCGGTACAACGGTGCGGTCGATATTAAAATGATGAAATTATGGTAAAAGTTGGCGATAGAGTCCGTTACCTCAATGCTGTTGGGGGCGGAGTCGTGGTAAGAATAGCGAAAGATATAGCCTATGTCGATGAGGACGGGTTTGAGACTCCCGTATTGGCACGGGAGTGTGTCGTTGTGGAACCGGCGGAACCTGCGAAAAAAGCAGCTTCTGTTCCGGCCTCGAAAGTCGTGACGGTTCCTTCGGTAGAAAAGGCATACGCTCCCGAGGAAGACGATGAAGATTCGTTCGCTGTGGAGGAACGACCCGAAGGAGAAAAGTTGAATATAGCTCTTGCCTATATCCCCGACGAAAGCAAACATCTCAATACGACCCGCTTTTCCTGTTATTTGGTAAATGACAGTAATTACTACCTCTATTTCTCGTACCTCAGCCGGGACGATGAGGGGTGGCATACCCGTTATGCCGGTATGGTAGAGCCGAATATACAAGTTATGCTCGAAGAGTTCGGACAGGAAGATGTCAATTCGCTCGAACGCATCTGTATTCAATACATCGCTTTCAAAAAGGATAAACATTTCTCGTTGAAAAGTCCTGTCGCTGTGGAGTATCGTTTGGATACCACCAAATTTTACAAGCTGCACACGTTCCGCGAGAGTCTCTATTTCGATGAGCCTTCGTGGACGCTCGATATCGTGAAGAACGATATGCCCGTACGTCCTGCGGTGTTCGATGCTTCTGACCTCGAAAGAGCCATGAAGATGAAAAAGAGTGCCGATATACCCCTTCGTAAACCGGTTGTCAAACATGCCGAAAAAACGGCTATTGTGGAGGTAGATCTCCACGCCTCCGCACTTCTTGATACGACAGCGGGGCTTACCAGTTCCGAAATACTCGACTACCAGTTGGGGAAAGTCAGGGAGACCCTCGATCAATATCGCCATGCAAAGGGGCGTAAAATCGTTTTCATTCACGGCAAGGGTGAAGGCGTATTACGCAATGCTCTCTTGAAAGAGATTCGCGACAAGTACAAGAACTGCTCTTGTCAGGATGCCTCGTTCCGGGAATATGGTTTCGGAGCGACTATGGTTACTGTACATTAGGCAATCGGTTGTGTAATCGATTTTGTAAGAAGTATATATGAAAAAATTACTTTCACATATACCCTCCTCCCTGCCGTGTCCCGTGGTATTACGGGGTGTTTTGCATGTCAAAATATAGGGAGAGGTGACAGAAGAGTCGGAAAACAGAAAGGCATTAACCTTCTGCCCTGCGCACGTATGTGCGATAGGGCAGAAGGTTAATCCTTACAGCCAAAATCTTATGAAATTCTTTCAACCCCTCTCCTAAGAAATTACCGTATCTTCGGTGTCTCCCTTATATTACTGACGTAACTCCCCGTAATACTATGGGACACAGCTGGGGAGAAGGACAAACATGATATATAGGAAAGTATTACCCTCCTCCTCTGTGTTTTGCATAGCAAAATATAGGGGAGGTGGCACGAAGTGACGGAGGGGTTAAATAAATATCCACAACAGAGAAAACACATCAAGGTATCGACACTCTCCCTCTGCTCATTGTAGATGAAATAGGGGGAGTGCCCGCAGGACGAGGGGGTTAAATTCTACGATCAAAGATTTCTATCTTTTTTAGCCCTTCTCCTAAGAGACCTGAACATGGTTATCGACAAAGATTTCATCGCTAAAATTCATGTTTATCCTCACCGATTTTCTACTGAGCCGTTTTACCAACGTCTCCCTCCCGGACGACCCGGGTGTCCCGGCGGTGGCCCATATCCGCGAGGCCCTCGGTCGAAACGATCCATATCGGGTTTCTTATCGCCGAATGTATTGAATCGATAGGTGAAGGTTATCAATCCATAAGTATCGAGTGTGTTATATTCCACATCTTGGATATAGTTACCCGTGACGGTTCGTCGTATGCTGTTCCTTTGTCCCAAGATGTCGTACACCTTCAAAGCGATGGTAGCATTTTTCCCTTTCAGGAATTGATAAGAAGCCTGTGCGTTCCACAACCAGCTCTCTGTATTGTATCCGGCAGAATATCCGGCAGATCCGCTGTAAGTTATATCGGTTCCTAATGTTATCGACCACGGCAGATAGCCGTTTACATTGAATGTGCCTCCGTAATTATGGGTGCTTTGATCGTTCCGACTTTGCATACTGTTGGTTGCCAAAGCATAACGATAGTTTCCCCGAAGTTCGGCATCGAAATAATCCGATCGGAATGCCAATCCTAAATTTTCTACGGCATTGAACGAACCGGCATCGTTACGGACACCGTTATTATAACCTACGCTGTTACTGTAACTGACTCTGCTGAAACTGTTTAATTGCCAGTGCTTGTTTCGAAAAGGGGTGCTATACATAAACATTCCGGCGGCATTCCATACCCCGTTTACGTTGCGATAGGTTGTCCGTTGTCCTCCGGTTTGGGAATCATACGTAGTCTCCGAGATGATGCTGTTGGTCGTGAATCCTCCGTTGACCATAGCCATGATAGCTCTCTGGGTCTTCTCGTCATAGTCGTTGAAACGGGCGCGGAACCAGTTTTGAAAAGCCGGTTTCAGTTCGGGATTACCCACGACGATACGCAAGGGATCCGAACGGTCTTCGACCGGTTGCAACTGGTTCATCGACGGTTGGGACGAGTAGCCCCGGTAGTCGATACGCAAGGAGCGTTGTTTTCCCATTTTGTAGCGGTAACGCAGATAGGGTGCTACGTTGAATACCGTGCGCTTGGATATATTACGGTCGCTGTTTATCAAGTCGATAGATTGAGAACTCGAAGGGACGGCAGCCACCCCGATATCGTAGGTATAATTGGCCGTCACTTGCTTGAATCCGATTTGTGCTCGGTGTGAATAGTAATCGTTACGGAAACTGTTGCTCAGCTCATCGTTTCGCACCGTGTCGTAAGGTATGGCGAAAGGATCGTTCAAGATGTCATAAGTATATTTGTCGGCATTATTGAAACTGGCTTGAAACCGATAGGAAAATGTTAGGAAACGTCCTTTCTTCACGTCGCCCAACGGTTCTGTCCAAGTAAACCGTGCACCGTAGCCATTGCTCCACGTGTGATTGTCGTCCATTTGGTCGAGCGTACTGTCTTTGTCGAGCATGTAATATTTATAGAGGGCTTTGGTCCACCCGTCCTCTTTTGTGTCGCTATAACTATATTGCGCTTGTATACTGAACGAGCGTCCCGGACGGTTACGGAATTTATGATTATAAATCAATTCGCCCGATAAATCATACCCTGTACCCTTATTGTGGTTGTCGCTTTCGCTGAAATTTACTTTACTGCGGGCTATGTCGCCGGCAGTAGTAAGAGCCGAATCATAGCTGTCCGATTTGGAAAGAGCCACGGAAAATCTCGGACGGAATTCGAGTGTATTCAGAGAGTCTATTTCCCAATGTAGTCTGAAATTTCCTCTGATGTTTTGCCCGTTGTCTTTCATTTTGTTATACCCGCTGTAATACGAGGTACTGTCTTCGAACATGTTTTGCCGTTCGGTGCGTTGCAAAACGTCTCGATTACTGTTGTTGTAACTGACATCTCCGCCGACTCGGAACGCATCTCCCTTACCGACATTGAAGTTTACCCCTACATTGTGACTGGTGTTGATACCGTTCATGCCCCCGAATCGGCGAAACCGGCTTCCGCCCATATCGGTGAATCCCATATTGTTCGTGTTGTTCGAACCTGCAAGGATAGTCACTTGGTTGTCACCGAAGAAATGGTTGAGCATAGCCCCGGCCTCATATCGTCCGTCCAGACCGTATCCGCCTGTTACATTACCGAACCAACCGTGTTTCATACCCTCTTTTATAGTCAGGTTGATAACAGTTTCCTCCTCCCCGTCGTCGACTCCGGTCAAGCGGGCAAGGTCCGATTTTCGGTCTACGACTTGCAGCTTTTCGATGATGTCCACGGGCAGGTTTTTGGTAGCCACTTTGGGGTCGTCCGAGAAGAACTCTTTACCGTCCACCAATATTTTGGTAATCTCCTTTCCCGCATGGGTTATTTTTCCCTCGCTATCCACCTCGACGCCCGGCAGTTTTTTCAACAAATCCTCGACGACAGAATTGGGCTGTGTTTTATAAGAGTCGGCATTAAACTCCACCGTATCTTCTTTAACTACCACTTCGGGAGCTTTACCCACCACTACGGCTTCCTGCAACAATACATCGTTGCTACCCAATAGAATGTCTCCCAAATTTCTTCGGGGCTGCCCTTTCGATAGCTGCACGGGTTCGTATGCGGTTCTATATCCCAAGAACGAAAATGCGGCAATATAACTCCCCGCTTTCGGGACTTTCAGAGAAAATGTTCCGTTGTCTTTGCTGGAAATCCCAGTAACGAATGTGCTGTCTTTCGCCGATAACAACCGGATACTCACCTGTGGTAATGGCAGATTGTCGTTTTTGTCTTTAACGATACCCGAAATTGTAAATTGTGCCGCTACGCTCTGCGCGATGGACGATAAAAAAATACACAGAAATAGGGCAATAAAACCTCTCTTATTCATCTTAAAAAAATCAATCTATTGATCACAACGTTTATAAGACCTTGACACCCCGCCAAAGTTTAAATGCCCACTCGCTTTTTTACATTTTTTAGGCTAATATTTAGAAGATGTTTTAAATTTATTCCGAGACAGATTGAGACCTATGTTTGAAGCAGATTGGAGTCCGAGATATGCAGTCAATAGCGGGCTATTGACAAAAATCAAGGGATTCTAGATGCCAGACAGGGGCTCAATATGGCCGGAACATACCTGCTTGCAATGATAATATTATTCTCAATAAATTTAAAACAGCTTCTTAAATCCGTGTCTTATTTTAGCGATAGAAATCGCTCTATGTATTCCGAACCTTTTCGGGCTATTTGTGTGGTGGCAGCGAAATACCAGCACATCGGTACGAAGCAGAAAAAGAATCGTTTTGCCGAATAGGCCAATACGTTTTGTATGGAATCCCATACGTAGTCCACGTGGTAAACGACGAGTCCGTAGAATACGATGCTCAGTACAATCATTCCCAATAAAGCGAGGTTGTCTTTCCTTTTAATCATGAACCAGCTGTTCCCGAGAATAAAAATGGCGAATACCGAGAATGTCCAGCCATAATATATGGGATTGGTAAACAGAGCCCAAAAGCCGTTTACGATCAATCCGGCTTTCTCCCCGTCCCAGAACAGGCGGGTAATAGCCATGCCTTCGGTATATAAGCCCCCGATTTTCATGTAAATAAACCAGATAATGGCCGGGAGTAGGGACAATCCGGTAAAGTACAATCCTTTTCGATAACTCTTGCGGCGTATGCAATCGATCAGCAATATCACACAAGCTGCGCCGATGAATACGATACCCTCGTTTCGACACCACATATTGGCGCCCAACAATAACGCGCCTACATACAATTCGTCGTCGTTACGGCTGCGTAGCCAACTGGCGGTATAAGCGATACCCAGTCCTGCGAAAATGGCTTGCATGACGTTGGTGGTCGATAACGACGAGAATGCAAGCATTTCGGGAGCCATCATCATAAACAGAGTAGACAGTGCGGCGACGGTTTTCCCGGTATTTCGTCTCAGAATTCCGTAGAAAGCAATGACAAAGAACAAATACATCAACGCCGGTATCGACTTCGATGTTTCGGCTCCTAATATATAGACGTATGCATAGCTCATTTGTACGAAAGGAGCGTATGCTATGCTACCTCCGGCGCGGTGTATCGAGGGATTGTAATCGGCATCGAACAAACTCATGCGCATATACGTGTGGTCTTGTGCCGCCACGAAACCTAAGGTGTCGAATGCCGCGAGGCTGTCCCGGTCGCTGGGAGGGAAAAACATGCATTTCGAGAAATTCATGTATTCGCAATAACCGATGAGTATGATGAGCAATACCCATACCAAGTTGGCTTGTTTCCAGTCATCGAGCATAGCCGAGGTGATACGGAAACTTTCGAATCCTCGGTAACGGGCTACGATAAACATCAATAGGGCGAATGTTACGGCTCCCGCCGATAAAACCGAAAAACTGGTCAGGGGAATATGCATTAAGTCGAGCAAAGCCATCACGACGGTTTGCAGCGTCATACCCAGAGGAAAAGACAATCCTATGCGTTCGGTCCACGAAAAACGCGTCCCGATGATTCCTGTTAATAAAAGACCCGACAAGCAAGTCAATATGATTCCTGATACTACTAACATGATGGTTACGGTTTTAGGTGCATGGGCAATACGGCGTGAGGCGCTTTTTGTTCTACCTCGTAGTCGAGATATTCGTATCCGCGACCGTTGACGATAGCTACATGGGTGACTTTCTCGCTCCAAGGAGTTTTACCCAATTCCGATGGGATAATGACTCGGCGCGGATATAAGAACCGGATAGCCCATAGTTTGTTATAAGGTTCGCCCGAGAATATACGTTCTTCTCCTTCGGGGTAAAAAGCCTCTTTTCCCGGTAACAAGATAACGGCGTTTTCGGGAGTGTTCTCTTTCACGTACCGCAGATACACATGAGAAAGTCCCAGCTTCATTTCAAAGCGGTTGTCTGTCGTCGTACGGGAGTAATGACGTATAGTCTCCAAGTTTTTTTGAAGCATGTTGTATGCCCAGTTGTAACCCGGTTGTACGTCGAGGACGAATTTGTTTAGCAGAAACAATACGATGACAACGGCAAAAATGTTCTTTGCGACCCATGAAAAAGAGATTCCCTCTTTTTGAGGCGTTGCAGTACCCTTCTTGGTGGAAGGTGTGTTTTTTTTGCTTGTGGTGCTATTTTTCATGATTCGGGTATTTTCCAGAAACGATATTTCAACAGCGTGCCTATCGCTTTCAAACCGTCGCTCAGACGCAGTTTTTTCCCCTCTTCGATAGAGCGGGGATAATAACGAATGGGCACTTCTTTGATTTTGTAGCCCAGTCTCGAAACTTTTGCCGTCACTTCGGGACAAAATTCGAATCCCTCGCAGTCGAGAGGAATCGATTTCAGCAAATCGGCGGTGAACATTTTGTAACAAGTGGGCTCGTCGGTGATGTGCTGACGATAAAGAATGTTGGTCATTACCGATAAAAATTTCCCGCCCAGTTGATAACTGAAATAAGTATGTGAATTTTCCTCTGCTAAAAATCGGGAGCCATATACCACATGGTATTTGCCCGATAAAAGAAAAGGAAGCATTTTCTTGAAATCGTTCGGATCGAGTTCGAGGTCGGCATCCTGCATGACGATATAATCGCCCGTTACGGCTCGTATGCCCGTGCGGACGGCCATGCCTTTCCCATAATTCCTTTCGTGCTTCAAGTAAATGATAGGAGCGTCGGCATGGCGGGCGATAAAATCTTCGACGATTTGTTCTGTCGAATCGGTCGAGCAGTCGTTCACCACGATCAACTCCCTTTCGATGCCGGTCCCTAGATCGGCATCGAGTACCCGTTGCAGCAGTTTTGCAATAGTCTTTTCCTCGTTATATGCGGGAATGATAATCGATAAAGTGTGCACGGCTTCGCCCATAATTCGCTATCGGTAAAAATAAGATAAACGAAAATGACGGCTTGGCCGTCTTTTGATGTGACGATAAGCCTATTTTCGCAATCCGTGCAAAAATATTATAATAATTTTGCCTGTGCAAGATTTTATTTCGAAAGAATCGGAAACAAGTGCTTTCATAGAGGCGAAGGCCGTGGCATTGATTTATTGCCTTATAAAGAAGAACGATATATTTCATCTTTCTGAAATGAGAAAACAAGAATTACATTATCCTCCTCCCCTGTGTTTTGCTGTGCAAAATATAGGGGAGGTGTCACGCAGTGACGGAGGGGTTGGAAAATACCGACAGTGGAGGTGACAGAGTCAGGACTCCTCTCCCCCTGCTCATCGTAGATGTGATAGGGGGAGTGCCCGTAGGGCGAGGGGATTAAATTTTAGAAACAAAAAAATTCTAATCTTATCTTTTCAACCTCTCTCCTCGGAACTGTCGTTTCTTCGGTGTCTCCCCTATATTACTAACGTAACACAGGGGAGAAGGTTGTAGTGCTTTATCTCGTTGTATAAAAAATCGTCAGATTGTAGAAATAAGAAATGTGTCCCCTTCCTCCTCCCCTGTGTTTTGCTATGTAAAATATAGGGGAGGTGTCACGCAGGGCGAGGGGTTAGAAAATACCGACAGTGGAGGTGACAGAAGTCAGGACTCCTCTCCCTCTGCTCATCGCAGATGTGATAGGAGAGGTGACTTGTAGAGCCGGTGAGGTTAAAGAAACAGGGAAGAGGTGTAAAATTTATCCTTGTGTCGAAATGGGAATTACCATTTTAATCTTTTCTCCTTGTTGTATTGTGGCATTGCTGGATATTTCATACTCCTTCCTTAGAATAGCGAGGGATTGGAATGACATCATTGGTGTGGTATTTAAAACCTCCTCCCTGCCGTGTCCCGTAGCCTTACGGGGTGTTTTGCTATGCAAAATATAGGGGAGGTGTCACGCAGTGACGGAGGGGTTGGAAAATACTGGAAGTGGAGGTGGCAGAAGTCAGGACTCCTCTCCCTCTGCTCATCGTAGATGTGATAGGGGGAGTGCCCGTAGGGCGAGAGGGTTAAAGAAATACCCGCAGAAGAAACAGAGACAGGCATTAACCTCTTTCCCTTTCGAGGTGTCTCCGAAAGAAAAGTGCAATAGTTATTCCCCGGAAAAAAGCTCTTTGTCGGGTCGGTTGGAAACTTTTTGAGCTCCTGTTTCTGCTATCTTTGTATTTGTGTTATCTTTGCAGCCGTAAACTGCTCGGTTCTGTCCGGGCTCAATATGTGAAGCATGAAAGATTTTTTTTCCATACTCCGGCGATTTGTGCCCCCCTATAAATATTACCTTGCCCTCAACATCTTTTTCAATATTTTGGCGTCGGTCTTGACGCTTTTCTCGTTTGCCCTTATCATTCCTATATTGGAAATATTGTTCAAGCTCAAACAGGCCTCTTATACTTTTATGGAATGGGGGTCGGGTTCCATTAAAGATGTGGTGATAAATAATTTCTATTATTACATTACAACCATAATCGATGAAAAAGGAGCCGGTTTCGCCCTGTTGATATTGGGAGTCTTTTTAATGGTGATGACCTTTTTCAAGACGGCCGCTACCTATTTGAGCTCCTATTTCATGATACCGCTTCGGTCGGGAATCGTGCGCGATATTCGTAATTATGTGTATGAAAAAGTAGTAAGTTTGCCTATCGGCTTTTTCACCAGTGAGAAGAAAGGCGATGTCATGGCCCGTATGTCGGGAGATGTAGGAGAGATAGAAAATTCGATAATGGCATCGCTCGATATGATGTTCAAGAATCCCATTATGATTATTGTCTGCCTGGCGACCATGTTCGCCATTAGTTGGCAGCTTACTCTTTTTGTCTTGATTCTGCTTCCTACGGCGGGATACATTATGGGACAGGTCGGTAAGAAACTGAAACGTCGTTCTCTCGAAGGGCAGAATCAATGGGGATTGTTGATGTCTATCATAGAGGAGACTTTGGGCGGGTTGCGCATTGTCAAGGCCTTCAATGCCGAGGATAAAATGATAAAATGGTTTCACGACGATAACAATCGTTTTTATCGCATATCCAATCGAATCAACCGCCGGCAGTCGTTGGCGCATCCCATGAGCGAATTTTTAGGCACGTGTACCATTTGTATCGTCCTTTGGTATGGCGGTTCGCTCATCTTGTCGGGAACGAGCAGTATCGATGCCGCTTCGTTCATTTACTATCTGGTTATTTTTTACAGCATTATCAATCCGGCGAAAGATTTGTCCAAAGCCGCTTACTCCATACAGAAAGGGTTAGCCTCTATGGTGAGGGTCGATCTCATTCTGTCGGCGGTGAATCCCATACAAGACCCGAAGAATCCGGTAGAATTGAAGGAAATGAAAGAGGGGATAGAATATCGGGGAGTCTCTTTCCGGTATAGTACCGAAAATGTCGTGAAGCACGTCGACCTTTCCATTAAAAAGGGACAGACGGTCGCTCTCGTAGGGCAGTCCGGTTCCGGAAAATCTACGATGGCCGACCTTTTACCACGCTTTTACGACGTGAATGAAGGGGGAATTTACATCGACGGAATCAATATCAAAGATTTCAGAGTGCACGATTTGCGGGGATTGATGGGAAATGTCAATCAAGAAGCCATTCTCTTTAACGATTCTTTCTACAACAATATAACCTTCGGGGTGGAAAACGCAACGATGGAGCAAGTCATCGAAGCGGCGAAAATCGCCAATGCGCACGATTTCATCATGGCGACCGAACAAGGATACGACACCTGCATTGGCGACCGGGGAAGCCGTCTTTCGGGCGGGCAGCGACAACGTGTGAGCATAGCCCGTGCTATCTTGAAAAATCCTCCTATCCTTATTCTCGACGAAGCGACCTCGGCTCTCGATACCGAGTCGGAACGGTTGGTACAGGAGGCTTTGGAGAACCTTATGCGTAATCGCACTACGCTGGTAATAGCTCACCGTCTTTCCACGATAAAAGATGCCGATTTAATTTGCGTCATGCACGAAGGCGAAATTGTGGAACGGGGTCGTCATGACGAATTGATAAAACTCGACCGCTATTATAAACGCTTGGTCGATATGCAGAAATTCTGAAACGTTCCGGAAAAGATATGCCGAAGAGACTCCCTTTTTTTGTAACCTCTTCGGTATCACTCATTTCGAGATTAATCGATTTTCCTTTTTGTATGTCCCTTCCGGTAAAGCCGTTTTGTCCATAATATTCTGTTGTGGAGTGTCTCGTCGTTTTGTAATACAAGGCAAGTAGAAATTGTGCGTGGGTTGATATGGAACTCGTATGGCT
>CDYR01037323.1_pt1 | contig 14461 bp, 10 predicted proteins | sample 557691 | NCBI WGS metagenome assembly CDYR01 (sample SAMEA3182103, study PRJEB8094) | gut metagenome | biome: human; feature: gut; material: Stool; isolation source: human stools | place: Canada | collected 2013-02-19 | reverse complement strand
CGTCGGGTGCAAGGGGGGGGGCCGCATAATACTCTCCCTCCCCGACGTTGCCGTTGGCGCGCCACGACGCGCCGATCTTGGCATTGCTATGCACGTCGCCCCAGCTGCGGACCCAAGTGGCCTTCAGATTCGCCGCATAGTCGAGCTGCTTGGAGTCGATATTGCGCGTCGTATAGAAAGTCGCCGGAAGCATTTCGGCGATATAATAGCCCTCGCTTTCGGCATGGACGGCCGGGGTCTCCGTGGCCGACGACTGGTAGGTGTGCCTGCGTGCGAGCTTGTCGGCATAGCTGAGCGAAGCATCGAAATCGACGCACGTGATCCACGGTTTGTTGAGCAGCCATTTGAGCGACGTATTGGCCCGCAGGGCGTTGTCGCGCACCTTCTCCCACTCGCCCACCTGCGCGTCGGGGTCGTCTTCGGTATTCATGCCGCCAATGTTGGCCGTCACGCCGAAATTGAAACGCAGAACCTTGGCGAAGGTGTTCTGGTAATTGAGCGCAATGCCCGTGCGCGAATAGGAACTGTAGGGCGACGTGGGGTTCTTCATGGCCCGCGTGTACTCCACGCTGCTGTTCAGCACGCCGCGGTCGGTACCCAGATCGAAACCCTTCGAGGCGGAGATTTGTTTGGTGCGGGGATTGGTCGAGAGCACCAGCGTATAGGGCGTCTTGCCCTTGCGGGTCGAAATCTTCACCACGCCCGACGAGATATCGCCGTACTCGGCCGAAGGCACGCCCGTCACCACCTCGACCGACTCGATATTCGTCGAAGCGATGTTGCGGGTGCTCGCGCCCGACATTTCGCCCAGCGAAGCGTTGGTCGAGATGCGCACGCCGTCCACCTCGACGGCCGTGCCGAACGAGGCGTTTCCGGCCGCGGAACCGCCGCTGCGCAGCGAAAAGACATTGTCTTTGGTCAGATCGGGATTTATCGTCTTGCCGCCCGGCAGCAGCGACGAAATATCCGAAGCGTTCACCATTTGCAGGTGGTCGATGGCGTTGCCGCCGATCGTCCGCGAGGTGGCCATGGCATTGGGCGCCTCCTTGGCCGTGACGACGACGCTTTCCAGTTTCAGATTGTCCTCAGGCGCATAGAGCACGATACGCCCCATGCCGGCGCGGACGTCGAGTTCGGTTTCCGTGGTCGCATATCCCAGACACGACACCACGAAACGGGTCGCGCCTTTGGGCACGCCCTTCACGGTAAAATTGCCGTCGCCGTCGGCCACGGCCCACAGTCCGGCCTGCGGCAGCTCGACGACAGCCTGAGCGATCGGTTTGTCGGTGCCCTTGACCAGCACCCGCCCCGATAGATCGTAACGCTGCGCCCAAACTACGGCCGGAATTAGCGTGAATAACAGTAGCAGAAGTTTCCTCATATGATTGACCTAACGCAACAAATATAACTAAAATGAATATTTTTTGTGCATTTTCAAGCGTTTTTTTAACCATTTCAACAATTTTTACGGGCAGGAGATTCGATTCCGTCCGGCTCGGCAAAGACCGTTTCGCCAAATCCCCCATGCGTTCCGCACGGAAATACCTGCATTACAGCGAAAACGGACGGCTTATAAACATAGGTCCCAAAGATTAATTTTATTTTTACAGTACTATGTCGCACAAAGTATAAATATTTTACCTATATTTGCGCTTATCAACCGACGGCTTATTGGTGTTTAGTAATTTTTTATTGATTTTCGATAAAAATAAATTGTTTTTCAAGAATATTTTAATACCTTTGTTCCCGACGCCGTTTCCCTCGGCTTACAGATCGTAACTACGCAACCTTACAAAACCGCTTTACAACGGCAGACAGAATATGATAAAGCTGGAAAACATCAACAAGACCTACGACAACGGGTCCTGCATGTGCTCAAGGGTATCGACCTCACGGTGGAAAAGGGCGAACTGGTCTCCATCATGGGCGCATCCGGATCGGGCAAATCGACGCTGCTCAACATCCTCGGCATCCTCGACGACTATGACAGCGGCAGCTACTATCTGGCCGGCCGCCTGATCAAGGATCTCAGCGAGACGCAGGCCGCCGCGGCCCGCAACAACATGATCGGCTATATTTTCCAGTCCTTCAACCTGATCAACTACAAGAACGCCGTCGAAAACGTCGCCCTGCCGCTCTACTATCAGGGCGTCTCCCGCCGCAAGCGCAACGCCCTCGCCCTCGAATACCTCGACATGCTGGGCCTGAAGGAGTGGGCCGAACACATGCCCAACGAGATGTCGGGCGGTCAGAAACAGCGCGTGGCCATCGCGCGGGCGCTGATCAACAAACCGCAGATCATCCTCGCCGACGAACCCACGGGCGCACTGGACAGCGTCACCTCGCAGGAGGTGATGAACCTGCTGCGCAGCGTGAACGTCGACATGGGCATGACCATCATCTGCGTCACCCACGAACAGTCGATCGCCGACCAAACGGACAAAATCATCCGCCTGACGGACGGCGTCATCAGCAGTATCACCGAAACCGGACTGGCAACGCGATGAGAGAGCTGCTGCTGGAGATATGGACTTCGGTGCGCCGCAACAAACTGCGCACGTTCCTCACGGGATTTTCAGTCGCGTGGGGCATCTTCATGCTCGTCATCCTGCTGGGATCGGGCAACGGACTCAAGAACGGCGTGCTGTCGAATTTCGGCAACTACGCCACCAACTCGATCACCATCTCCGGCGGCTGGACCTCGAAGGCCTACGCCGGCTACAACAAATGGCGCAGCATCGACCTGAAAAACCGGGACCTCGAAATTCTGGTCAATGAATTCCCCGAAGTGGACGACGTCGCCGCCAAAGCGTGGTACCGCGGCTCCACGGCCACCTACCTCGACCGCTTCGCCGACATCAGCCTGCGCGGCTCGCTGCCCAAGATCCAGCAGATCGAAGGCGTCGAGATCGTCAAGGGACGTTTCATCAATCAGGCCGACATCCACAACTACCGCAAGGTGATCGTCATCGACGAGGCGCTCGAAAGAATACTCTTCCGCGGCGACGACCCGCTGGGCAAGCCGGTCAAAATCCACAACAACATCTACCGCGTGGCCGGCGTCTACAGAGGCGACGCCCAGCAGCGCAATTCGATGGGCTACATCCCGCTGACGACCGGCCAGCTGATCTTCAAGGCCAACGATCCGGTCGTGGACAACGCGATCATCACCGTACACGGACTCGACACCGACGCGCAGATGGAGGCGTTCGAACAGCGCATCCGCAAACGGCTGGCCGCCGAACACCACTACGATCCCGAAGACCAGAGCGCCCTGTGGATACGCAACACGATGGAGCAGTACAAGAGCATGATGATCGTCTTCGGCGGCATCAACCTCTTCGTATGGATCATCGGTCTGGGCACCCTGCTGGCGGGCATCGTCGGCGTGAGCAACATCATGCTGGTGACCGTCACGGAGCGCACCTCCGAATTCGGCATCCGCAAGGCGCTGGGCGCCAAACCCGTGTCGATCATCCGCCTGATCCTGACCGAATCGGTGATGATAACGGCCATGTTCGGCTATATCGGCATGGTGCTGGGCGTTGCCGTCATGGAGGCGGTCAACTATGTCATCAACCAGACGCCGGCCCAGACCGGAAACTTCGGCGGCAGCATCTTCCTCAATCCGACGCTCGATCTGGGCGTGGCCGTCAGCGCCACGGTCGTACTGGTCATTGCGGGCCTGATCGCAGGATACGTCCCCGCCTACCGGGCCGCACAACTGAAAACGATCGACGCCCTGCGTTATAATAAATAAGGAGCCATGAGATTTTTCGATACGGACCGCTGGAACGAAATCTGGCAGACAATCAGCCGGAACCGCAAGCGCAGCATCATGACGGCGCTGGGCGTATTCTGGGGTATCTTCATGCTCATCGTACTGCTGGGAGCCGGCATGGGGCTGGGACGCCTTTTCCGCGCCCAGCTGGGCGGCATGTCCACCAACACGGTGCTGCTGCAAAGCAGCCGCACCTCGGTCCCCTACAAGGGCATGCCCACGGGACGCTGGTGGAGAATGGACAACGACGATCTGGAAGCCGTCAGCAAACTCGAAGAGGTGGAGTACACCTCAGGCGTCATCTGGGGCAACGAACTCCACTGCAGCTACAAAGAGCGCAAGGGCGACTATCAGATGATGGGATACACGCCCGACTACCAGAAGATCAACCCGCAGAAGATCATCGCAGGCCGTTACATCAACGAGGTAGACATGGTGCACAAGCGCAAGGTCTGCGTCATCGGCACGCAGGTGCAGAAAGACCTCTTTCCGGGCGAACCCGACCCGACGGGCAAAGTCATCAAGGTCGGAGGAAGCTACTTCACCATCATCGGCGTCATGCGCCGCGAATCGTCGGCCATGTCGTTCAGCGACGTCGAACGCACGGTTGTCGTCCCGATCTCGCTGGCGCAGCAGATGTTCGGCTACGGCCGCACGATACACCTGCTGGCGCTGGCCGGCTACAAGGACGTTCCGAGCAAACAGGTCGAGAAAGCGGCCCGCGAAGCCGTCTTCGCCCGGCACATGATCTCGCCGGACGACGAAAAGGCCGCTTGGACCATGTCCGCCGGAGAGATGTTCGACAAGGTGATGAGCCTGTTCTGGGGCATCGGCCTGCTGACGTGGATCGTGGGACTGGGCACGCTGCTGGCAGGTATCGTCGGCGTGAGCAACATCATGCTGGTGCTCGTGAAGGAGCGCACGCAGGAGATCGGCATCCGCCGCGCGCTGGGCGCCCCGCCTACGGCCATCATCTCGCAGATACTTTCCGAGAGCTTCATCCTCACCTTCATCGCCGGAATACTGGGGCTCACGGCCGCCGTCGGCGTGCTGTCGGTCGTGGATTCGGTCTACTATCAGGCGGTCACCGTGGCGCAGGAAGGATTCGAAGTGTCGTGGCAGATCTCCTTCGGGACGGGCATGCTGGCCCTCTTCATCCTGATCGCAGGCAGCCTGCTGGCGGGCGTCATCCCCGCATACCGGGCCTTGAGCATCAAGGCGGTGGATGCAATACGCGAAGAATAAACGATTAAACAAACAGATTACGGCTATGAAAAAATTTCTGAAAATCTTTCTGGGAGTGCTCTTTGCGGCGCTGCTTCTCGGAACGTTCTGGTTCCTGTGGCAGAAGACCCGCCCCGTAAAGGTCGTCTACACGATCGTGCAGCCCAAACTCGACACGCTCAAACAGTACGTGGTCGCCACGGGCAAGGTCGAGCCGCGCGACGAGGTGCTCATCAAGCCCCAGATTTCGGGCATCGTCTCCGACGTCTACAAGGAGGCCGGGCAGATGGTCCGCAAGGGCGAGGTGATCGCCACGGTGAAGGTCGTCCCCGAAATGGGTCAGCTGTCGAGCGCCGAATCGCGCGTCTCGGTGGCCGAAATATCGCTGGACCAGCCCCGCCGCGAATTCGACCGCACGGAAGCCCTGCACAAGAAGGGCGTGGTGTCGGACGAGGAGTACGAGCAGGGCCGCACCGCGCTTCGGAAAGCGCAGGAGGAGCTGCAGAACGCCAAGGAGAACATGGAGATCGTCAAGAACGGCATCACCAGCCGTTACAAGGAGCTGAGCAACACCCAGATCCGTTCGACGATCGACGGCATGATCCTCGACGTCCCGGTCAAGGTCGGAAACTCGGTGATCCAGTCCAACACCTTCAACGACGGCACGACCATCGCCACGGTTGCCGACATGTCGAACATGCTCTTCCGGGGCAACGTCGACGAGACCGACGTGGGCAAGCTCCACGAGACGATGCCCGTCAAGCTGACCATCGGCGCCCTGCAGAACGTCGAGCTGGACGCCCTGCTGGAGTACGTTTCACCCAAAGCGACCGAAGACAACGGCGTCATCATGTTCGAAGTGAAGGCGGCCGTGAAGATTCCCGAAAACGTCTTCGTGCGCGCCGGATACAGCGCCAACGCCAGCATCGTGATCCAGAGCCGCGAAGGGGTGCTGACCCTGCCGGAAAGCACCGTCGAATTCGAGGGCGACAAAACCTACGTCTACCTGCTCACCAGCGCCGACGGGGCCGAGGAGCAGACCTTCGACAAGCACGAGGTCAAGATCGGGCTGTCGGACGGTATCAACATCGAACTGACCGAGGGCGTGACCGCCGAGAGCAAAGTCCGCGGCGCACGGGAAGAGAAGAAGAAATAACCACAAATGCATCGCAGCATGAAAACCAGCACCCTATTCGCCGCCCTCAGCGCGGCTGCCATGACGCTCTGTACGGCTGCCGCCGCGGCTCAGACGGTACAGGCCGCGCCGCAGGCCGCAACGCCGGCGCCCGGCACGCCGTGGTCGCTCGACGACTGCATCGGGTATGCCCTGCACAACAACGTCGGCGTACAGCAGCAGGCCCTGCAGGTGGAGCAGACCGACGTGAAACTGTCTACCTCCAAATACAGCCGGCTGCCCGACCTGAGCGCATCGGTGGGCTACAACGCCACCTTCGGGCGCGGCACCTCCGACGACAACATCCGCAAGACGGGAACCATCCAGAGCGGCTCGTTCGACGTCGGGGCCAGCATGCCCCTCTTCGACGGATTCCGCATCAACCGCGAAATCAAGGGCGGCAAGCTCGACCTCGCCGCCGCCATGCAGGATTTGGAACGCGCACGCGAAGACCTGTCAATCAACGTCATGACGCTGTACCTGCAGGTTCTCTACAACAAGGAGCTGACCCAGATCGCCGAACGCCAGCTCGAACTGAGCACCCAGCAGGCCGTCCGCAGCCGCGAGCTGGTCGCCGCGGGCAAACAGCCCGAATCGGCACGCTACGAAAGCGAAGCCCTGCAGGCCAACGACGAACTGAATCTGACGCAGGCCCGCAACGACCTGCGGCTGGCGTTGCTCAACCTGAGTCAGGCCCTCAACCGCGAGAGCGCGGCGGGATTCGACATCGTGGCGCCGCAATTCGACAGCGTGGCGCTCGCATCGCTGCACATGCTCGGCACGGCCGACGACGTCTATGCCTATGCGACGGAAAACCGCCCCCACATCAAGGCGGAACGCCTGCGGCTCGAAAGCGCCGAAAATGCCGTCCGGATCGCCAAATCCGCGCTCTACCCCTCGCTTTCGCTGCGCGGAGGCTACGGCACGGGCATCTACAGCACGCAGGAGGCCGCCTTCGGCACCCAGTTCCGCAAGAACAGCAGCGAGTTCGTCGGCGTGTCGATGAGCGTTCCGATCTTCAACCGCCGCGCCACGCACAACAGCATCCTCTCGGCCCGGATAGCCATGCGCAAACAACAGCTGGCCGTGACCGACGCCGAGCAATCGCTGCGCAAGGAGATCGAGCAGGCGTGGTACAACGCCGACGCCGCCTACGGGAAATACCGTTCGGCGGACGCCGCCCTCACCTCGGCACGGGTGGCCTTCGCCTACGAACAGCAGAAGGCCGACGCAGGCCGTTCGACGGTCTTCGACTTCAACGACGCCAAAACACGTATGGAAAAGGCCGAGTCGGAACTCGTGCAGGCGAAATACGAATTCGTATTCCGGTCGAAAATCCTCGACTTCTACCGCGGCCGGCCGCTCGAACTATGACAAACAGCCGTAAACAAGCTCGCACCGAATAAACAAATTAGGGCGGTCGAAATTCGACCGCCCTATTGCTGTCCGGAATACCAATCCCTCAAGTATTCCGACAGCTGCCGGGAGAGGCTTTCAGGCTCCTACCCGGCGCAGAAGCCCTTTTGCGTCACTAATACCCTCTTCGTCCCCTGTGCGAAGCAGGATGAAACAAAGATATGAAAATATTCCGAAGCTGTACACCCCGTGAGCGTTTTTGCCATAACTTACGGCTGAAATGATTCACACGAATGGACGAAAATGTTGCATACAGTCTCTTTCAGCCAACAAAACGTTCGGCAAAGAAATGGCTATCTGAAAAATTTGCCCTACTTTTGCAACTGAATTACAAACGGTAAAGATGGAGTGGCTAAAAAGTTTATTCGTCGAACATTCGGCGCTGCAGGCCGTCGTGGTGATCTCGCTCATCTCGACGATCGGCATCGGACTCGGTAAAATCCGCTTTTTCGGCATATCGCTGGGCGTGGCGTTCATCTTCTTCGCCGGCATTCTGGCCGGGCATTTCGGACTCACGATCGACCCGCAGATGCTGACCTATGCCGAAAGTTTCGGACTCGTCGTCTTCGTCTACGCCCTCGGTCTGCAGGTCGGCCCCGGTTTCTTCAACTCGCTGCGCGCCGACGGACTGCGCCTGTTGTCGCCGGCGGTCGCCGTAGTGCTGATCGGCACCGCGCTCGCCATAGGCATGAGCTTCACGCTGAACGTCTCCATGCCCGACGCGGCCGGCATCCTCTGCGGAGCCACGACCAACACCCCGGCGCTCGGCGCCGCGCAGCAGACGCTGCAGCAAATGGGCATCGACCCCAACGGCGCCGCCCTGAGCTGCGCCGTGACCTATCCGCTGGGCGTCGTAGGAGTCATTCTGGCCATCGTCTTCATCCGCAAGGTCTTCGTCCGGCCTTCGGACATGCCCGAACCGGACGCCGAGCACCGCAAGAACGTCTTCATCGCCAGCTACCACCTGACCAACCCCGCCGTCTTCGGCAAGAGCGTCCACGAGATCGCCTCGCAAAGCCACCACCACTTCGTCATTTCGCGCATCTGGCGCAACGGGCGGGTGTCGATCCCCACCTCGGACAAGACGCTGCAGAAGGACGACATCATCCTCGTCATCACCGCCCCGTCGGAAGCCGACGGCCTGCGGCTGATCTTCGGCGAGCAGGAACTGAAGGACTGGAACGCGGAAAACATAGACTGGAACGCCGTGGACAGCCAGCTGATCTCCCAGCGCATTCTGGTCACGCGGCCCGAAATCAACGGCAGGAAACTCTCCTCACTGCGCCTGCGCAACAACTACGGCATCAACATCAGCCGCGTCTACCGTTCGGGCGTGCAGCTGCTCGCAACGCCCGATCTGCGGCTCCAGATGGGCGACCGCCTGACGGTCGTCGGCGAAGCCGCGGCGATCCAGAACGTCGAGAAGATTCTCGGCAACGCCGTCAAGAACCTCGACGAACCCAACCTCGTGGCGGTCTTCGTCGGACTGATTCTGGGACTGGTGCTGGGGAGCATCCCCGTCAGCATTCCGGGCATCAGCCTGCCCGTAAAGCTGGGTCTGGCGGGCGGCCCGATCGTCATCGGCATCCTGATCGGCACGTTCGGTCCGCGTCTGCATATGATTACCTACACCACCTACAGCGCCAACCTGATGCTGCGCGCATTGGGGCTGTCGATGTATCTCGCCTGTCTGGGGCTGGAAGCCGGCGCGCACTTCTTCGAAACGGTCATGCGCCCCGAAGGGGCGTTGTGGCTCCTGCTGGGATTCCTGCTGACGTTCGTTCCCGTCGTATTGCTGGGCGTCTTCGCGCTGCGCGTCCTACGCATCGATTTCGGTTCGGTATCGGGCATGCTGTGCGGCAGCATGGCCAACCCGATGGCGCTGACTTACGCCAACGACACGATCGAAGGCGACAATCCGTCGGTCTCCTACGCCACGGTCTATCCCCTCTGCATGTTTTTGCGAGTGGTCATCATTCAGGTGATGCTGATGATTTTCCTGTAGATTGCGGCCCTGCGGCCTGCTCCGGGTTCGGCTACGGCGTCGGCTCCGGCTTCCGCCCCGACTCCGGCTCTTGCTTCGGCATCGGTTCCTGCGTAGGCATCGGTTCCGGTTTTTGCTTCGGCTTCGGTTCCAGCTTCGGTTCCGGCGCCCGGCCTTGCCCCCTTCTCTGCTCCATTTTCCGCCCCATTCCCGGCTCCGGCTTCAGATAACGCAGGGCCGCAATGTCGCTGCCCGACGGATTCTGGAATACCCGCAGGTCGAATTCGGGAATCACGGCCAGCACGTGGTCGAAAACATCGGACTGTATCCGCTCGTAATCCACCCATATCACCGTATCGGTAAAGAAGTAGAGTTCCATCGGAAGTCCCGTCTCGGTAGGCTGCAGCTGACGCACCATCAGCGTCATCCCTGCGTTCACGGGCACTTCGTTGCGCAGATAACGTTCGAGATAGGCCCGGAAGACGCCGAGATTGGTCTGATGCAGGCCGTTGATCCTGCGTTCGCCGGGTTTGATGCCGTGCGTGGCATTGTACTCCTCGACGCGGCGTTCGGTATCGTCGATATATTCGCGGATCAGGTCGATACTGCGGTATTTATTCAGCATCTCAGGCGTACAGAACCGCACGCTGGTCATGTCGATACTCACCGAGCGCTTCACGCGGCGGCCTCCCGACGCCTGCATGCCGCGCCAGTTCTGGAACGAATCGCTCACCAGCAGGTAGGGCGGCAGCGTAACGATCGTATTGTCGAAATTGCGGACTTTCACCGTCGTGAGCGACACCTCGATCACCGAGCCGTCGGCCCCGTATTTGGGAACCGAAATCCAGTCCCCCACCTTGAGCATGTCGTTGGCCGAAAGCTGGATGCCGGAGACGAATCCCAGAATGCTGTCGCGGAAAATCAGCATGATGATCGCCGCCGACGCTCCCAGACCGGCCAACAGACTGGCGGGCGACTTATCGATCAGGATCGAAACGATCAGTATGCCGCAGATCAGCGCCGCAATGCCCTGCCCGGTCTGCCTGAGCCCCTTGATCGGCTTGTTCTGCCATGCGGGACGCGCCGAAGCGATTTGGAAAACCGCAAAGAGCACGGCATTGATAAAGCGGAATACCGCCACAACGATATAGACCTCGACCAGCCGCGTCACTATCGTCCGGGCTTCGGACTGCTCTTCGAAAACCACCGGCAGAACGATCCCCAGCACGACGGCGCTGACGACGTTGCACAAACGGCTCAGCACATCGGGGTTGAACAGATCGTCGTCCCACGTGGCTTTGGTGCGCTTGACGATGCGCCGCATGCCGCGCACGAGGATCGTGCGGCACACGAAGTCGAAGAGCGCCACCGCCAGCAGTACCAGCGTAAAGGCCACCCAGCGGTCCCAGCCGCTGTCCTGCGCGGACGCGAGTCCCAGCCATTCGAGCAGGGCGTCGGCCCAATGTTTCAGGAGTGTCTGCATACGGCATTCCTATCAATTATCAGACCCGTTCGTGAAAAATGATTCCGAGGTCGTCGTTTTACAAAAAAAGATGTGCGATACGGCGGTGCCGCACCTATCCGGCATACGTTCCGCCGGCATCGGCCCGCCCCGGCGGCGCGGACACGGCGCGGATGCAACACGAATGCGGTACAATCGGGGCAAAACGCGGCACGAACCGGCCCCGCCACATTAAGCCGCTGCCTTACAGCCGCTTCCCCGTTTACAAAGATACGAAATAAAGCGGTTATTCAAAAATCAGTTTCACTTCACCTTCGAAATTCGGAGTGAACACCCCTTTGCCGAGGTTATCCAGCACCTCGGCCCGGCTCCAGAACCGCCCGCCGTCCAGTTCGTCGCTCGGCGCCACCGGCCCGTCGTACACCGCACGATGGACATAGACCAGTTCGCGCTCCCGCTCCGAGCGGAATACGTAGACCGCTACCCGTTCGGGCGTAAACTCGGTCACCCCCAGCTCCTCGCGCACCTCGCGCCGCAGAGCTTCATCCACCGTCTCGCCGTAATCGACATGGCCGCCCACGGCCGTATCCCAGCGTCCGGGCTGAATGTCTTTCCACTCCGGCCGCTTTTGCAGGTAAAGCTCGCCGCGGGAATTGAACAGATGCAGGTGCACCACCGGATGCAGCAGCATCGACCCGCCGTGGCATTCGCCGCGCGTAGCCGATCCCACGACAACGCCGGAGGGATCGACCACCGGAAAAAGTTCCGAACCGTTATCGCATCTCATGGCGGGGATATTTACGTATATAAATCACGACGGTCAGCAAACCGAGCAGGACGAATCCCATGCCCGCGAGAGCCGTATAACGATACCCCAGCCCGTGGTCGATCGGCAGGCCGCCGCAGTAGGCGCCCAGCGCATTGCCCAGATTGAATGCCACCTGCACCAAAGCCGCCCCCAGCATCTCGCCGCCGCGCGAATTCTCCAGAATAAGCAGCTGCTGGGGCGACGAAACACAGAACAGACATCCCGTGCAGAGCACCATCAGGGCGACGGAGAGGTAACGGACGTGCGCCCCGAAGTAAATCGCGAGGAGCGTCGCCGCGGCCGTGGCCAGCGTGAAACGCACGACCTTCTCAGGCGTAAAACGATCGGAAAAATGGCCTCCGATGATATTGCCCGCGAACATGCCGAACCCGGCGAGCATGATGATCAGCGTCAGGTCGTCCGCCGTGAATCCCGAAGCGTGAATCATCAGCGGGCTGACGTAACTGTACCAGCAGAAAATGCCGCCGTTGCCCAGCATCACCGACAACAGCACGAGCCACGGCGCGAGACTGCGCAGAAAACGGAACTGGCCTTTCAGCCCCGTATCGGGCAGCGGTTCCATGCGCGGCACCCACAACCGCACCAGCAGCAGCGCCACGACGCCCCACACGGCCACGATCCCGAACGTGGCGCGCCATGTCAGGACGTTGCTGATATAGGTTCCCAGCGGCACGCCGAACAGATTGGCGACGGTCATGCCGACGATCATGATCGACACGGCTTCCGTACGCTTCCCGGCGTCGGCGACCCGCTCGGCGACGATCGACCCCACACCGAAGAATGCGCCGTGGGGAAGTCCCGAAACGAAACGCAAGCCCAGCAGCGACCAGTAATCGGGAGCCAGCGAAGCGCAGAGATTACCCGCCGCGATCATCGCCGTAAGCGCCAGCAGTATCTGTTTCAGCGGACGTTTCCGGGCGACGAGCACCATAAGCGGCGCGCCGAAACAGACGCCCAGCGCATAGGCGGAAATGAGGTGCCCCGCCTCCGGAATCGAGACGCCGAGACTGCGGGCGATATCGGGCAGAATGCCCATCATCACGAACTCCGACATTCCGAGCGCAAGCGTTCCGAACGCCAAGGCTATCAGACTCTTTTTCATAGAGGAACTACATTAACCGTAACCGGCTGCAAAAATAACACAAAAGGTGAAAAGTTATTCGCCTTTCACCTTTGCATTCTGTTGTTTTTATGGTCATCCCGGTCGGCCCGGCCAAACAATCAGGTCAAACGCCCCGGCTGAACGATCGGGCCAAACGATCGGGCAGAACCGCAACCAACCGAACGATCCGGCAGAACCGAACCGGCTCCGCGCCGCTATTCCGCGGGCGCCTCCGTCTTGCGCGGCTGGCCCACTTCGTAGCCGAGGGAGTGCATCCACTCGACCGTCGCGGCATCGACCTGATCGTTGCGGTCGGTCCAGCGGCGCTGTTCGATCAGACGCTTCCTGTGCTCGTCGATGCGCTGCATGATGGGGAAATCGGGATGTTTCATCTCCGAACGCCGCTCGCGCTCCGAAGGACGTATCCGGCGGTCGAAGACCTCGGCCTGCGAAGGCCGCCGCGCCCCCTCCCACTTGAATCCCTTGAGACGGATATCCTGCGTCGGCGGAATCTTGTCCATCGGGTAGAAATTATAGACCGGATCGCCGCGGTAGGTGATCTGCACCACCTGCTTGTCTTCGATAAAGAACGATATTTCGCCGCTTTCGATGACGCCCATCATCGTGATCTCGACGGGTTCGCCGTCCTGCATGTAATAGATGGTCTGGGCATTGCCGTTCACATCGTTGCGGTAAATCTGGTTGTTGAAGAAGTAAGCCGTCATGGTCTTGCCCGCCACCTGATTGTAGTGCGTCGTATCGAGCTGGCTGACCATCATCGGACTGCCGATGAACTCGGCCCGCGTGAGCTGCTGGTTCTCGGTAAAAATGTCCATCACGTCGGAGGTGATCTGGTTGTTCTCGTTCCACAACACGGGATCGATGTAGAGGTGGATCGTCGAATCGGTACTGATCGCCGTCATCGAATCGCACACGGTCTGGAAATCCGAGCGGTAGATCTTCACGTTCCGGAACCCTTTCAGCAAACGGTATATGCTGTCGCGGGGCGCAGTCAGCGAGTCGATCGAATCGGCCGGGATCGCCATCGCCGCCGTGTCGGTCAGCAGCGAATCGACCAGCAGGTTCAGCAGCGAATCCTGCTCGGCCATGTTGAGCACGATCAGCGAATCGAGTTCGCGCAGGGCCGTCGAATCGATCTGAATCATCCGTCCTTTGCGCGTCGCACGCGCCTGACGGGCCTTGAGCTTCGATTCCGCCTTCAGGCGGCGCGCCGTGAGCCGGGCTTCCTCGCGCTCCTTCTGCTCCAGCAGCCGGGCCGTCATTTTCTCCTTGCGCCGGGCCGCTATCTCGTCCAGCTTCTTCTTTTTCTCCTTGGCGGCGGCCGCCTTTTCCTCGGCCTTGGCTCTCTTCGCCGCCTCTTTCAGCAACGCCTTGCGCTGGGCGACGGTCAGCGTATCCGCAGCATTGGCCAGCGAATCGGCAGGCGCCGCGCCGCCCAGAGAATCGGCGGGAGCGGGTCGGTCCGGCG
>CDYR01002516.1_pt1 | contig 14478 bp, 10 predicted proteins | sample 557691 | NCBI WGS metagenome assembly CDYR01 (sample SAMEA3182103, study PRJEB8094) | gut metagenome | biome: human; feature: gut; material: Stool; isolation source: human stools | place: Canada | collected 2013-02-19 | reverse complement strand
ATATAAAACAGCCTTTCAAAAAGCCGGTCTTAATTTTTACATATAGAAATTTTAATATTTCTATGATATAATTTTTATAAAAAGTTTTGTTGAATAGACAAAATAAAAGGAGAATTTTTGTTATGCATTTACTTGAATCAGGTGAAATGTATCTTGAAACAATATATATCCTTATGCAAAAAGGAAAAGCCGTTCGCTCTATCGATATAGCTGAACAAATCGGATATAAAAAACCAAGTATAAGCCGAGCTGTAGGACTGCTCAAAAACGGAGGATATATTTCTGTAGATAATTCCGGTCACATCTCTCTTACAGATTCGGGACTGGAAATCGCGTCAAAAATATATGAAAGGCATACAATTTTAACCAAATACCTTGTCATGCTCGGCGTAGACGAGAAAACGGCTGCGGAAGATGCGTGCAAAATCGAACACGATATCAGCGATATATCCTTCGATGCCATAAAGAAACATGTAGCTGAAAAACTTAATGCGGATTTATAAAAAGCCAATAAACTGATAAATTACTTTACAGTTTAATTCCGCCGCACGAGGATGTCATACTAACACAAAGGAATATTATATAGCAATGCTGAGAAAAATATTTAAGTGGCTCGATAATTTCTGGTACCACTATAAATGGGTAACCCTTGTAACGGCATTTTTTACCGTAACACTTTCGATTATTATAATCCAGATGATAACAAAAACAAATCCGGACAGCAATATTCTGTACGGAGGTCCCGCTGTTCTGACGGCGAACCAGACCAAGGAAATTGAAAACGCGTTTAATGCCCTTCTTCCTGAAGACTTTAACGGTGACGGAGAAAAAATCACATCCTTGCAGGCAATTACACTTATGACCAAAGAACAAATTGCAAAGGCCGAGGCGGAAGCCGCAGAAAACAGCTCTGTTTTTGTATACAATCCCCAATCTCTTGAAAATAATAAAACCAGTTTTTCGACGCAGCTTTTTTCCGGCGAATATGTCATTTGTCTTATTGATCCCGAACAGTATAAAAATGCATATAAAGCCGGCGGATTTGCTCCGCTTTCCGAGCTTTTCGGAGAAAACAATATTCCCGAATATGCATATGATGACTGCGCTCTTCTTCTATCCGAAACCAATTTTTCAAAATTTTTTACCGCCATGTCCGTCTTTCCGGACGATACCCTTATCTGCGTAAGAAAAATGTCTTCAGTATCCGCCATAAAAGGAAAATCAAAGGCCGAAAGGGAATACAACAATCAGCTCAGGCTTTTCTACAGCATAATAGCTTTCACTCCTCCTGAAGGATTTTCATCCAATGAATACGAAACAGAATCTGCCTGAGTCTGAACTCAGAGGAAAAACGGCGGAGGGTTTCGGGTGCAGACTATGCCCAAGGCAGTGCGGGACAGACAGGAGCAGCGCAAGAGGATTTTGCGGAGAAACAAATAAAGTTAAAGTTTCATGGGCCGCCCTGCATTTCGGAGAAGAGCCCTGCATCTCCGGTACAAACGGTTCGGGAGCAATCTTTTTCTCCGGATGTCCGATGCACTGCGTGTTTTGTCAAAACTACACTATTTCGGGAGGAAGCTGTAAACTCGCAGGTTACGCGAAAGCAAGCGAGGTTTCTCCGGAAAAGCTGAGAGAAATATATTTTGATCTTATAAAACAAGGCGCTCATAATATCAATCTTGTAACTCCCACTCACTATACAGACAGCATTATAAAATCACTGCAAGGCGGTCTCCCCGTACCGGTAATATGGAATACAAGCGGTTACGAGCGTATTGAAACGTTAAAACGACTTGAAGGTCTTGTGCAGATATATCTGCCCGATTTTAAGTATTCGTCATCACTGCTCGCAGAAGAATACTCGCATGCCCCCGACTATCCGGAAAAAGCGGAATCAGCAGTTTTAGAGATGATAAGGCAAACCGGAGGATACAAACTGGATAAAAACGGACTGCTAAAAAGCGGTGTGATAATAAGACATTTGGTACTTCCCGGCGCAGGAAGAAATACGAGAGGCGTCATTGACCGTGTTGCCATGCTTCCTAACGACTCGATTATATTCAGTCTGATGTCTCAGTACACCCCGATACCGGGTATCAAAAAAGCTCACCCGGAGCTGTCAAGACCGATTACAGCGGCTGAGTATAGTAACGCAGTAGAATATGCGGAATCAGCCGGTATTAAAAATCTCTTTATACAACAGCTTGATTCGGCCGGAAGTGAATACGTTCCGGATTTTTCAGGAATTTATTAAGTAACATGTATGCAGAAAATATTTATATACAAATTTAAGATAAAATATAAAAGCGCAGGTTACACTGTTATTTCCGTAACCTGCGTTTTTCTATTATTCATATGCAGAACCATTTAGATTTTCCTGAAAATCAGGATACCAAATTCAATTTCTGTATCAAGGCTATCAAAAGAGTAAAGTCTTTCCCGCCCCTTTTTGTCTGTCCTGTAAAAGTATGGGGTCATTTTGAAAAGAGATATAATCTCATCATGTAAAAGATGTATTTCAGAACGGATCTGATGTTCGGACAAAACCTCAAAGCCCTCGGGAATTTCACGCTCTTCCTCATTCTCATACGGATTCTCATAAAGAATTTTCTTCATTCCAAATAAATGCTTTGCCAGGGGTATAACGCGAATTAAAATACCGTTATTTTTTAAAATACGCCTAAATTCCCGCGTTGCCATCGGAGCAAAAACAGACACGACAATGTCCACACTTTCATCCGCAAGAGGAATATCATAAACACTTGCTGCCGCAAGTAGAAGCCCCGCATTTCTTTTCCCGCCGGCCTTTAGAGCGTCCTTCGAAAGATCTATGCCAAGTACGGCAGCTTCGGGACATGATTTGGAAATCTCCGAAGTATAATAGCATTCTCCGCATCCGGCATCAAGAATTACCGTCCGCATTTCCGAAACAGATTTTACCGAGTCACAAAGCGCGTCGCACAGGATCTTATAATGACCGGAATTCAGAAATGTCCGGCGCGCCGTAATCATTTCTTTATCGTCTCCATGGAGGCTTTTGTTTGAAAGAATTAAATTTACATACCCGCTTTTAGCGATATCAAAACAATGCCTATTTTCACACAAACAGCTGTTTCCGTTTGCCCTTAAGCTTTTCCGGCAAACAGGACACAGCCAGTAGTTTTCCTTTAATATAATACTCACCCTGTCTCACTGCATAATTGTAAATCGCAAATGAAAATATCAGGCCCCGGTATTACGAACCGTCTCGCAAACATCTTCATTCAGTTATAGGTTCTTATAATCGTTTCAGCAATTTCAGTTCTTGTCACACACCTGTCCATCGCCTGCTTTTCTATGTACCGATGGGCGTCGGACTCAGTCATTTTCAGCTGCTCTATAAGAATCCACTTTGCTCTGTTTATAAGTCTTATCTCCTTCATCTTGTCTTCCAGTGAAACAGCTTTCTTTTCAAGTCCGGAAAGTCTGTTGCGCATCGCCTTCATCCAGTCAAAGGCCTGAGATACCGCCTGCGGAGAAGTCGGCTTTGAAAGAACAAAAACACCGTATTTATTTACTTTATCGGTAATCTCCGAATAAAGCTCGCTTTTTACAAATAAAAGCACCGCTCCGCCGCCGTCCCTGCAAGCATCGGCTGCAAGGCTGATACCAAAATCATCCGGAAGCGGAGAATTAATCACTACAAGGTCATACGTTCTTTCAAGAATAATCCTTCTTGCGGCGCCTTCATTATTAACGGTATCTATTGGATAATAATCAGAAACAGGAAGGAGCGGTTTAATTGAACTATTAAATTTTTCAGAAGAAGATACAATAAGAACACTGTATGTATAACTGTCAAAAACCGTACTTCTCACCCCCCGAAAGTTATTTAAAAAAAGGTACAGGCCCCTCGAATGATATATGATACTATGTTTTATAATAATTTACGATATCCCGCGAAGGTGCATTCTGCCTTTTAAAAACGAGGTAAAAGTTGCCTGCAGATATGAAAAAACCTCTTTTTCTTATATCAAATTTAATTACTTATATTAATTTAATCCGCAGTATGATTTAATAAGCGTATCAGGTAAATAATTTGAGATAAATTCACTTTTTAAAGCCGCATCACGGGACTCCGAAAGCGTACGGGGAAGCGTATTATACATTTTAAGTTGTTCTTCCGAAGCATTATACAGATTTATGTCGGCAGGAGGAGGAAGCATTTTGCGCTCTTTTACTCCCATAAGACCGGCGTATATTAACAGGGTATACGCAATATAAGGGTTAGCACCCGGATCCGGAGAACGAAGTTCAGCTCGAACATACTCTCCGAAAGCAGCTGGAATCCTTATAAGCTGTGATCGGTTTTCACTTGACCATGTCACATAAAATGGAGCCTTCTGGCTGCCGAAGCGTTTAAAAGACTGCTCTGACGGATTAAGAAACACTGTCATTTCTGAGATTTTGTCAAGAATTCCCGAAATGACATACGGAAGAAAATTCTCATCTCCCCCCTTTACTGAAATATTTATATGCATTCCGCTGCCGGGTTTTCCTTCAAGAGGTTTAGGAGAAAAATCCGCATAAAGCCCATTTCTTGCGGCGACAGTTTTTACAACAGATTTAAAGGTAACGGCATCGTCCGCGGCAGTCAGCGGAGACGAATATCTGAAATCTATTTCGTTCTGCCCGGGTCCCTCCTCATGATGTGAGCTTTCAGGAATGATTCCCATCTGTTCAAGAGTCAAACATATTTCACGCCGCACATTTTCGCCTTTATCCTCCGGAGCAATATCCATATATCCGGCTTCATCATACGGTTCATTCAGAACCTTGCCGTCGTCATCCGTTTTAAAAAGATAAAACTCCATTTCATTTCCGAACGCAAATGAAAGTCCCTCTTTTTTTGCACTGTCTACCGCTTTGCGGAGTATACTTCTCACGTCGCATTCAAACGGCGTACCATCCGGGTAAAGCACATCGCAGAACATACGGACAACGCGCCCGTGATCAGGTCTCCATGGAAGCAGAGACAGAGTTGAAGGATCCGGGCGAAGCATCAAATCTGAGTGAACATCTCCTCCAAATCCGTCAACCGCAGACGCGTCAAACGCAATACCGTAATTAAAAGCGCGTTCGAGCTCGCCGGGCATTATGGAAATATTCTTCTGTTTTCCGTATATGTCGCAGAAGGCAAGCCTTATGAATTTGACGTCTTCTTCAGTTATAAACTGCATTACTTCATTTCTTGAGTATTTCATATAAAATAAACGCCTTTCAATAAAAAGACTTATTATGTAAATATTAAAATAAACCATATATTATATCTATTAATATAACACATCTATAATCTATTTGCAACAAAAAATTTGTAAATTACTCTTTTTATTACACACCAATATTTTCTCCGAATTTATTCTTTTGGAAATTCCCGGACTTGCTATTCTGCAAAAGTCACTTCAAAATAAGAGAATCCCGTTCCTTGCTCCCCGTTTATTGAAACAGCTATTACTGACCCACATTGCGCTTTCTGCCGATATTTATTAAGGCATAAAACACATATAGAATAGGTCACTTTTGAATATTCTTGCAATAATAATTGTTTCGACGGTTTGCCATGTCAGATTATTTCTGAACAAAGCTGACTTCTCCATACCTAACATTTAAGTCAAATTTATACATAAATAGACAAATTTCACAATAGTTAGTTTATAATTATACGTAATTTCCCCGGAATAAATAATGTGTATATTATTCGTGCATATTATAATAGAATGAAATTAAATTATATGCAAAATCCTATTAAGCCTAAAAATTTTGAAATTCTTCTGTTGACGGTCAGAAAAAGCGTCATAATTACAGCGTACGCTCTATAGTCTGTCTTAAAACAGTGCGAATAATTATACTCAGGAGGAAAAATTTGATAATACAAAAAACATGGAAAAATGGGACCGTAGATTACATGGGACACCTGCGGCAGGAAGAACGAAGTGAAAATACTATTTCCCAATATTATAGAGACATCCTGTGCTTTTTATCTTGGGTCAAAGGGCAGGAAATCACAAAAAACGTCGTAATCCGATATAAGGAAAAGCTGCAGGCAGAGTATAAGGCAACCAGCGTCAATGCTAAGCTTGCAGCGCTTAACGGATTCTTTAATTTTCTGAACCGAAGCGATCTTAAGGTAAAACAACTTAAAATTCAGCATTCAGCATACTGTTCTAAGGATCGTGAACTGACAAAAGATGAATATTTGCGTTTGGTAAATGAGGCAAAGCGGAAGGAAAATGAAAAGCTGTCACTTCTTATCCAGACAATCTGCAGTACGGGCATCCGGGTATCTGAGCTCCGGTTCATTACCACAGAAGCCGTAAAATACGGAGAAGCCGCCATCTGTCTGAAAGGTAAAAACCGCATTGTCTTACTCCCGGATAATCTTTGCAGGCTTCTGAAAAAGTATATAGTGCGTCAGCGGATTACGACCGGTCCAGTATTTGTTACACGAACGGGAAAGCCACTGGATCGCTCCAATATCTGCAAGCAGATGAAAGCTTTATGCAAGAGTGCACGTGTAGACAGAAGAAAAGTGTTTCCTCATAGTTTGCGTCATTTGTTTGCAAGATGTTTTTACAGTATAGGCAGAGACATTGCAAAGCTGGCAGATATTCTGGGACACAGCAGCATTAACACTACCCGTATTTATATTGTTTCTACCGGAACAGAACATTTACGACAAATGGAATCCTTAGGTTTGATTGTATAGAAATAAAAAATATCGCAGGCTCTGCATCACCTGCGAATCTATAATTTAACCAATAACCGCATAATCAATATTATGTGGTGAACAACGAGTAGAAAAACCTATACACCCATTTTCAGACGTTAATATTATAATTAAATGTTGATGATTTGTCAAGATGCAGTATCAAATTTATAACCGTAATTCACCACATATTTACATTTAGATATAGTTAACAAAGCCCTGCATAATTTTCAAAAACAAAGCAAAGACAGGGCTTATTTAAATGCGTTTATATGAAAAGAAAATACCTAAAATTGGCAGGTATCACATAAAAAGTATGTGTATAACCTGCTTTTTTTGTAACTTATGTAACCTCATAATATTGATTATGTGGTAAAGAAAACAAGTGATTCTTACAACTTAGAAAGAATCAAAGCTGCCGAAAGACAGTGGTATAAACTAAGGATCTTTGCAAATGAAGTCTGATGGCGGCCAGTTATATAATAATGAAGATAGGCCGCCGAAAAAAGGCGGCTTTTTGCTTTAAACCGTAAAAGCCTTTAATATATGTGTCATGAAAAGCTTATGGGATTCTTCAGCGCTCTAAGCAACAGACAAATCGTACGTTGGACGGTGTAGAGAAGATGTAGAAAAAAGCCAGCGTGTTTTCTTAAAACTGATTTTTAGAAAAAACGCCGCAAATATATCCGGCAATTATCGATGATACGCTCTGTATGATTTTGATAAAACTTAAAACTTTTTAAGTCATACTTTGCAGATAATTCACCCCAAACGCCAAATTGCAAATGGCATTCGACATACAGCCGTATGTCGGGAAGACAGCGGCAAAAAAAGATTAAATCCGACCGAAAGTTGACAGGCTTAAGGCCGAACTGAATGTCGGGTATATGAAAGGCGTAAATCGTCATGAATAATGTAAAAGAGCTGAGAGGCATGAAACGGCAGGAGCTTCTGGAACTCCTTCTGGAAGTTACAGAAGAAAATGAAAAGCTGAAAAATAAACTACAGATGCTTGAAAATCAGCTTGCATCTAAAGAATTTGCCATCAGCAAGGCCGGATCTATCGCGGATGCTTCCCTTCAGCTGAGCGGTATTTTCAATGCCGCCCAGGATTCAGCGGACATTTATCTTTTCAACCTTAAAAAGAAAAACGAAAAAGCGGATGAAATACTCCGTACTGCGGAACAAAAAGCAGCACAGATGAAAGCATGTTCAGAACAGGAGGCCGCAGAGCTTCTTGATCTGGCAAAACGTCAGGCGCAGGAATTAAAAGATCAGGCTGAACAGGAAATCCAACAGATGGTGTTTCAGGCAAAAGAAAAGGTAAAAAGTATTATGCAAATTGAAAATACACTCAAAGAAAAAACGAAAAACCAACTATAGAAATAAAGCAAAGTATATGAAAACTAACTACAGAAACAAAGCAAAGTAAACGTAAAACTAACTACAAAAGTAAAGCAAAGTAAACGTAAAACTAATTACAGAAATAAGCGAAGTATATGAAAATAAAATCAAATAGAAAGAATTGTCTTTCTGATTTTCCTACCGCAGTACAGGTTGAGGCAGAGCTAAACCGGGTAAAATACAGAAACCGGTATAAAGCGGTACTTCGCAGTACCATTTTTACATTAATCGCCGTTGCTGCCGTTGCTGTTCTGATTTCGACTCTGTGGATGCCGGTATTAAAGATATACGGAGACTCCATGTCTCCTACTCTTGCGGAAGGACAGATCATGATAGCAATAAAAACAAGCGATTTCAAGTCCGGTGACATCGTTGCTTTTCAATACAACAATAAAATTTTAATAAAGAGATATATTGCAGGTCCGGGCGATTGGGTTGATATCGGTGAAGACGGTACCGTCTATGTAAACGGCGAATCACTTGATGAACCATATCTGGCAAATAAAGCGTTCGGAGAATGCAATTTGGAATTACCGTATCAGGTTCCTGAGTCAAGAATCTTTGTAATGGGCGACAACCGCAGTGTGTCGGTTGACTCCCGCAATACGGCGGTGGGATGTGTTGCCGAGGAACAGATTGTCGGAAAGGTATTGCTCCGCATCTGGCCCTTATCCGAATTATCCGTTATATCTTAAATTTAGGAGGTGGTAAGGTGGAGAGATGAAAGACTTTGAAAAACAATATTTTCGCAATGCAAAGCATAACTTGGTCATGCGCAGAAGAACAAAAATCGTTCTCACGGCGCTGTCGCTGGTTGTCGCAGTAATAGTAACTTGGTCTCTTCATCTGACGGGAGAAACTACCAGCACAATTACATATTGCGGAATTGAAGAACATAGCCACAGCGAAGAATGTGTTACGAAAAATCTGAAATGCGGTACAGATGAAAGCGATAACCATACTCATACTGATGAGTGCTATGAAATTAAATATATTTGCGGGTTTGAAGAAGAGCATACACATTCTCTGGCTTGTTACTCCAATCCGGAGGCTGATCTGGAGACGGCGTCTGACTGGGAAAACACCTTTGCCGATGCGGAATTGACCGGATTTTATGCTCAAGACATACTGACAATCGCTAAAACTCAGCTTGGCTATACAGAGAGCGCAGACAATTACGAAGTATCCCAAGATAAGAACGGCAATGAAATAAAAAATGGCTACACCCGCTATGGTGAATGGTACGGTAATCCTTACGGCGATTGGTGTGCAATGTTTGTATCCTTCTGTCTGTATTATGCAGGAGTGCCTGCGGAAATCTTTCCAAGGGATTCCGTCTGCCAAAGCTGGATCGAAACTCTTTCCGATCCAAATGAGGGATTTGAGCTTTATGCGGAAGCGGAGAGTTATTCTCCCTACCCCGGCGATTTGGTGTTCTTTGATACCGACGGAGACGGAAAAGCCGACCGGGTGGGAATTATCTCTGAGTTGTTCCCTGAATATACGGGAACAGAAGAATACTACGAGAGCGATCCGGATTACACTCTGACCGGATTCATGACGATTGAAGGCAATTCCGGCGGCAAAGTGGACGAATGTGAGTATGATCTAAATGCTGAAACAATACTCGGCTACGGAACGCTATCACTGATTTACAGTGCGGATACAATCTCAAATGAAGATATTGCCGCAATCGCGGAAACAAGCGACGGGTCAGAGGAGGAAGAGCTGTCTTTAAAGATGTACGCCAATCTGGATGTTACCAAATTGGATGGGGTAACCGCTGCTATTGTGGATAACAATAAAACATACGCTATGACCGGAGATGTTGTGTCAGATGGAAGCATATCGGGTATGGGAGCCGCAGAGAAGAGTACACAGTACTGCATCTGGACATTTGAAAAGGCAGATCCGGATAATGCGGAAAAAGCCGAATATTATATCTGTCGTATAGATGAAAACGGTGATAAACGCTATCTTGTAATGGGAAATAATAATAGTAGTACAAAATACTCTTTAGAGTATGCAAATGATAAAACAAATGCCTCTGTGTTCACTTTAATCCCTTACGAAAACAATAACAGCTTCTATTTAGGCACCACCGTTGTCTTAAATAATAAGGAAATAAACATATACTTGGGGTTAAAAAATAGTAATAGTAATAAAATATTCCGAGCCACAAGCGGAACTCCAGGTGAAGGCGATATCAAGAGCGGCAGCAGGTTCTATCTGTATATCATTTCCCAAGATAAAACAACAATAACGCTGGAAACAGAATCTTACGATTCCAATAATTCAACATACACAGCAACAACTGTGCAAGGCTATAAAGCCGTAGCGCTATCTGATGCGTCTGCGATTGAGTACACCGACGTATCAGGAGGTCACTTTTGTCTAATTCCGATTTCTTTTCTGGAAGATGCATTTCAAAGTTACGGTTTTGTATTTGACGAGTATTCATCATGCCAGTTCAGCTATCATTTAGGAGACTCGACTACACACACGGCCGGAAATTATGAAAAATATAACGGTGAATGGTATCTAAAAGTAAAATGTTCAAAAGGCGATGAAGCAGTCATATGTTACACAATCCTTACAGAAGCGACGGATACTATAACGCCGTCAAGCACGGTAATTCACATGTTTGATTACTGGACAACTGAAAGCCGCTTAGACAGCGATAATCACGTCTCTACAACCGATGATCTAAATACAGGGATTAACCTGAATCACATTCTGAAGTTCGGTCGGGACATGAGGAATCTGGGAGCCATCAACACCTCTTACGGCGGATCTGATACGCCGTCGAAGACCACACAGGGAATTGTGCAAAAGCTATTGGGGACTGATGGATACCCCATACTTTCAGGAGATACAAGTCTGGGAATGGAATCAACAGATATCTACTCATTGAGCTATCTGTTTAACCCTTACGAGGAAGCCGAAGGAAAAGCTTCTTTTTCAAAGACGACAAATCTTTTGTCAGTAGACAGCAACGGATATTTTTACTACAATTCTGCCGAACGATATGCCCAGTTGGATGAAACATCTCATAATTTCACCGTCTATAACGAGCCGGCAGGCGTAAATACCAGCATTGCTGGTCTGCAATACGGTCAGTTTTATCCGTTTAATGAAGCACATGAAGTGGCGCAGCTAAACGATATGTCGGATCCGATCAACCACTATTTCGGTATGACACTGACAGCACGGTTTATCCAGCGAAACGGCGGGTATACAAACGAATACCAGAATAAGAAGCCAATAACCTTTGAATTCTCCGGTGATAATGACGTCTGGATTTTTATCGACGGAGTGCTTGTAGCGGATCTCGGCGGTCTGGGAGCTGCCCGCAGTGTAAAAATTGACTTTTCGACCGGATCAGTAACGATAGATGACGGAACCGATGATACTCCAAGCACTACTATTAGGGAAGCGTTCGAGGCGGCCGAAATGACGTGGGACAATGATGGCAGTGATACATTTGCGGATAATACGACGCATGTGCTAAAGTTCTTTTATCTGGAACGCGGCAACTATGACTCCAACTTGAAATTAAAATACAACCTGACAGAGATTCCGGAAACTTCAATCTACAAGGTAGACCAGTACGGCGCTGCTTTGGAGGGCGCAACCTTCGCCGTATATAAGACAGATGAATCTTATCATTATCTGACCGATGCGGAAGAATATATTACTCTATCAGATAATGCGGTAATCGATTCATCAACCGGAACTATTACCGATGGCTCATATACAATTAAACCGGTATATATCGGCACAACAGATAGCAACGGAGAAATGATTTTTTCCGACCAGGATGAAATGCCTTACTCTCTGTCTGAACTTCAAAATTTATTCGGAGAATATTTTATTCTGAGGGAAATTGATGTGCCGGACGGCTACCGAACTGTATCCGACGAAATCTATCTGTTTATTAAAAACGGTCTGTTACAGTGTTATGATCCATACGAAACAGGAGTCTGGGCTAGCACAAACGCCTTAATCACGGCTCCCAGCGATCTCTATCCGGCGGATGATGATTCTTCCTCCATCAATTATTACGATGTAGAATCTGGTACGACAAATGGAACCTTATTTTCCGTAGTACTGAAACGAAATTTAGACAATGATAATAATATTGTTGCAGAGAGCGTAACCGACTGGTCACCAATTTACGGCAGCGACGAAAATGGATATACAGTATTGGAGTTCGGTGAAGGAAAAGCTTATACAGATCAGATAAGTGCAATAATTGCGGCGGCAAAAGCCGCTGAGAGTTATGGCAATGTACTATTCTCCCCCGCGGCTTCCGGCATGCAGCTTCTTCTGGAGAATATGCCCGGTAAACCTACGCGTTATTACACCTACATGTATGAAAATAAAATTGATTTTACCACAACAGACCCCCAGTATCTGGTTGCATATTACTGGACATCGGTTAATATCGAAGAAGACGGCTGGGACAATGTGTCTGCCAATAATACCAAACGAATCAGATCACACGGAGGAACGTATGAAAGCGAGGATGGATCAAGTATCATCAGTTATCCGGCATTTTCAATTCAGTGGGGCAGTACAATCGAAGTGCCGAACATCGAAAACCGGTTATTCTTCCAGAAGCGGGACGAGGACGGCAATTTTGTAAATGGCGCCGTGTTTGCTATGTATAGCGTCGGCGAAGATGACAGCCAGTACCTATATTATACAGGCACACAGGTAGATGAAAACGGCAGTGTCATTAAAGATGAGAGCGGAAACGCAGTCAGAAGATCCATTTATCTTATTACAAGCACCGACGGCAATTCAGGAATCGCCGGGCTGTCGTGTGCTTCTCCTGGCGGATCTTATTCCGTTGACAGCAATACGGGTGTCATTACAGTAATCATTGATGATGAAAAGTACCTGATTTATCCGGCGCAGAATGCCGCCGGCGAATATCTCGTAGATGAGACTTCGGCTGCCGATGAAATTTGCAATAAAAACGGCACCGGCCATTTCCAGAAACTTATGGACGGCTATTATATTCTACGAGAGATCCGTGCTCCGACAGGATATGCCGTCAATACGGAGGAAATCATGGTACTGGTTGACGGCACCGCGGTTTATGCTAACGCAGGCAATCCTGACAACGGAGTCAGGGTAGGCAACGGAGTCGGATACATCACGAAAACCTTGGACGTGTTTGCTTCGGAAGGTATGATAGACGAAACATTGACTTGGATATATTCCATGCTGCAGGTCACCCCAAGTACAACGTTCAGCAAGATACCAGATATAAGCGAATGGCGGTTTTCTAAAGCAAGCAGCAAAACGGCGGCGGGCGTAGCGGACGGAAACGACTTAACATATGACCGTTCGGAAGCCATGGTAACTTATCTGAAATATGTAGAAAACAGCACTTCCGCACTTTTTGATTATGAACCAAATGCCGATTATAGCGGAAGAACCAAAGCAAGCTCGGGACAATACGCCACCAATACAGTCAGCGGAGAAAACACTCTTCGTCTTTATACCGAAACCGGTTGGAGCGCGCTTGCGGTTTATCAGGATTATTCCTTCGGAATTCTCCAGACGTCCACATACGCCGGAAATGAGACAGACACCTCCGACGTAAGAACTAATTATGACGATTTGACTAACCAGAACCTGACAAACCTCTTCTCCAATTCTACTTTTGTACAGATAACGGATAAGAGCATCACAGATCTTGAAATATTAAAGACGGATGAAAGCGGAACGGCATCACTTTCAGGTGCAAAGTTCGTGCTGTATAAGAATGTAGAAGTACTTGTAACAGAAGAAGATGAAAGCATCGTCGCAGTCACAGTACCATATTACTATGCCGGTAAAGATTCTGACGGAAACGCCATATGGAGCGCGGCGTTTGGCGGAGAGACGGAGAGCGAATTTGCTCTGACAACCGGTGATGACGGAATTGCCAAATTTCTTTCTATAACGGAAGGAACCTACTATCTGAAAGAGCTGGAAGCTCCGGCAGGATACCAACTACTCACCTATAATGTGACGATAACAATGTCGGACGGTGTGATTACTGCAACCGACAAAAACGGAGTAGCCATACCTTCTAATGTTGAATCTTCGGATAGCAGCAGATATGTCTATACCATTAAAATAGCCAACTCCAGCGGTTATGAGCTTCCGGCAACCGGCGGCTCAGGAATTGTCCGCTATACGGCAAACGGAATTATACTGATCATAACCGCCATCACAGGAATGGTATTTTGCAGGCGCAGACGGAACAGGAGGATAAAACGATGATCTATTTCGATGCAAAAGGACCTCCTGTCCGACACTTGCAATAACTC
>CDYR01029442.1_pt1 | contig 14537 bp, 9 predicted proteins | sample 557691 | NCBI WGS metagenome assembly CDYR01 (sample SAMEA3182103, study PRJEB8094) | gut metagenome | biome: human; feature: gut; material: Stool; isolation source: human stools | place: Canada | collected 2013-02-19 | reverse complement strand
CCCCCCCCCCGCCGCAAGGAGGAGTTCGAGCCTTTGACTCCCGGCCGCGTGGGCATGTATGTCTGCGGCCCCACGGTCTACGGCGACCCGCATCTGGGCCACGCCCGTCCGGCCGTGACGTTCGACCTGCTGTTCCGCTACCTTAAGGCCTGCGGCTACAAGGTGCGTTACGTGCGCAACATCACGGACGTGGGACATCTGGAGCACGACGCCGACGAGGGAGAGGACAAAATCGCCAAGAAGGCCCGGCTCGAACAGCTGGAGCCGATGGAGGTGGCCCACTACTACACGGAGCGTTACCACCGTGCGATGGAGGCCCTGAACGTCGAGACGCCCTCGATCGAACCCTATGCGTCGGGACATATCATCGAGCAGATCGAGTTCGTGAAGAAGATTCTGGCTGACGGGTTCGCCTACGAGTCGAACGGCTCGGTCTACTTCGACGTGGAGAAGTACAACCGGAAATACAATTACGGCCGGCTTTCGGGCCGCAATCTCGACGATATCGTCGCCAACACCCGCGAGCTGGACGGTCAGAGCGACAAGCGCCATTCGTACGACTTCGCGTTGTGGAAGAAGGCGTCGCCCGAACATATCATGCGCTGGCCTTCGCCGTGGAGCGAGGGATTCCCCGGCTGGCATATGGAGTGCTCGGCCATGAGCACCCGCTATCTGGGCGAGCGTTTCGACATCCACGGCGGCGGCATGGACCTGATGTTCCCGCACCACGAATGCGAGATCGCGCAGTCCACGGCGGCGCTGGGCCACGATTCGGCCCGTTACTGGGTGCACAACAACATGATTACGATCAACGGCCAGAAGATGGGCAAGTCGCTGGGCAACTTCATCACCCTCGAAGAGCTTTTCACCGGCAGCCACAAACTGCTGGCGCAGGCCTATTCGCCGATGACGATCCGTTTCTTCGTGCTGCAGGCGCAGTACCGCTCGACGCTCGACTTCTCGAACGAGGCGCTGCAGGCCGCCGAGAAGGGACTCGACCGCCTGATGAAGGGCGTCGAGGCGCTCGGCAGGATCAAGCCCGCCGACGTCTCGACGGTCGATCCGGCCGAACTGGAGGGACGCTGCCGTGCGGCGATGGACGACGACCTGAATTCGCCGATGGTCATTTCGGCGCTGTTCGACTGGGTGCGCGTCATCAACCAGCTTGCGGAGGGCCGGCAGACCATCACGGCCGCCGACCTCGAAACGCTGAAGACGACCGTTCGCCGCTATGCGTTCGACATTCTCGGCCTGCGCGACGAGAAGGCAGCCGGCTCGGCTTCGGGCCGCGACTACGTGACGCCGCTGGTCGAGATGCTGCTCGATGAACGTCTGAAGGCCCGCGCCGCGAAGGATTGGGCCGCTTCCGACCGTATCCGCGACGGGCTGGCCGCCGCCGGAATCCGCGTCAAGGACCGCAAGGACGGCAGCGACTGGGAGCTGGAATAGCTGTCTCCCGATTTTCGGGCGCCGCCCGCCGGAACGGACGCCGGAGTGCGGTGCACGGTTTTTGCCGCCTGCCGGCAGTGTCCGGGGCGTTGTCCGGGCGGTATGCAGGATGTCCGCCGTGCCGGGCGGCGTCGGGCCGCATGTCAGGGAGGTGATTCCGGGAAATCGGCACTCTACAGAAATATGAACAGGAAATTATGTCTGCAACAATAAAGGGAGCGGCTGCGGAACTCGGAACGGAGCGTATCCGCAAACTGCTCGTACAATATGCCGTGCCGGCGGTCATCGCCATGACGGCCGCTTCGCTCTACAACATGGTCGACAGCATCTTCATCGGCCACGGCGTGGGGCCGCTGGCCATTTCGGGGCTGGCGCTGACCTTCCCGCTGATGAACCTCGCCGCGGCGTTCGGTTCGCTGGTGGGCGTGGGCGCCGCGACGCTGGTGTCGATGCGTCTGGGCCAGCGCGACTATGAAACGGCCCAGAACATTCTGGGCAACGTGGTGGTGCTGAATCTGATAATCGGTCTTTCGTTCGGACTGGTGACGCTGTTGTTTCTCGACCCGATCCTCTATTTCTTCGGAGCCAGCGACGCGACGATAGGCTATGCGCGCGACTACATGACGATTATCCTCTTGGGTAACGTCATCACGCATATGTATCTGGGACTGAACTCCGTGCTGAGGGCTTCGGGCCACCCGCGCAAGTCGATGTACGCCACGATCTATACGGTGGTGATCAACGCCGCGCTCGACCCGCTGTTCATTTACGGTTTCGGGTGGGGCATCCGCGGCGCGGCCGTCGCCACGATACTGGCACAGGTCATCGCGCTCGTCTGGCAGTTCCATATCCTTTCGGATAAGAGCGAACTGCTCCATTTCAGGCCCGGCATCTACCGTCTGCGCCGCAAGATCGTGCGCGACATTCTGGCCATCGGCATGTCGCCCTTCCTGATGAACCTCGCGGCCTGTTTCATCGTGATCCTGATCAACAAGGGGCTGAAACAATACGGCGGCGACCTGATGATCGGCGCCTACGGCATCGTGAACCGGCTGGCGTTCTTCTTCGTGATGATCGTCATGGGCATCAATCAGGGCATGCAGCCCATCGCGGGGTATAATTTCGGCGCCCGGCAGTACGAGCGCGTGCTGCGCGTGCTTAAGCTGACGATCATCGGCGCCACGTGCGTCACGATGGCCGGATTCCTGATGGGCGAGCTGGTCCCGCGGCTGGCGGTGTCGGCCTTCACGAATGATCCTGAACTGATCCGGCTGTCCGTCGAGGGCATGCGCATCGTCTTCATCTGCTTCCCGATCATCGGGTTCCAGATGGTGGCCACCAACTTCTTCATGAGCATCGGCATGGCCGGCAAGGCGATTTTCCTGTCGCTTTCGCGCCAGCTGCTTTTCCTGATGCCGGGGCTGATCTTCCTGCCGCACATCTTCGACGTCTATACCCGTTGGGACGGCAGCTGGGGCGTGTGGTGCTCGATGCCGCTTTCGGACCTGCTGGCGTCGGTCGTGGCCTTCTGCATGCTGGCCTCCAGCTGCGTAAATTCCGGGCCAAGATGGATGCGGCCCCGGCAACTAACAATCCCGAATAATCCGCGACTATGAAAGATAAATTCGTCATCAATATCGGGCGGCAGCTCGGAAGCGGCGGCAAGGCCGTCGGCGAGGCCGTGGCGGCGAGACTCGGAATCGGCGTTTACGACAAGCAGCTGATCAATCTGGCCGCCGAGCAGAGCGGCATCTGCCCCGAAATTTTCGAGAAAGCCGACGAAAAGGAGTCGCGCAACCTGTTCGCGACCTTCATCGGCTATCTGCGTTCGCCGTTCGTCGGAAGCGAATATTCGGGGAGCAACGTGCTGAGCAGCGACGCGCTGTTCAAAATCCAGAGCGACGTGATCCGCGACCTCGCTTCGCGCGAATCGTGCGTTTTCGTGGGCCGCTGCGCCGACTATATCCTGCGCGATCATCCGCGCACCGTGAATATTTTCATCGCGGCGGGCCGTGCCGAACGTATCGAGCGGCTCTGCCGCCTGCACGGCATCGCGCCCGGAGAGCCTGATGGACCGCACCGACGCCCGGCGCGCGGCCTACTACAATTATTACAGCAGCGGCACGTGGGGAATGGCCGAGACCTATGATCTCTGCATCGATTCGTCGGTGCTGGGAATCGACGGCACGACCGGTTTCGTGCTGGAATTCGTGGAACGCAAACTGGGCGTGAAGCCCTGAGCGGCCGCATTTTTTTGCTAATTGATTGCCTATGATACTTGCAGATCAGATAAAGGATTTGGAACAGCGCAGCGGAGCGCTGGAGCGCTGTCTGAACATCGAACAGAAGCGCATCGACCTGCTCAACGAAGAGGAGAAGACCCAAGTGCCGGATTTCTGGGACAACCCGGATCAGGCGCGCGAACAGTTGCGCCGCGTGGCGGCCATCAAGGCGTGGGTGGACGATTACGACGCCGTTGCGAAGGACGTCGAGGATCTTGCGCTGATGCCCGAATTCGTGAAGGAGGGCGTGGTGAGCGAGCAGGAGATGGACGCCCATTATGCGCAGACGCTGGAGCGCATCGAGAAACTCGAAATGCGCAACATGCTGCGCCGCGACGAGGACAAGCTGGGGGCGATTCTCGACATCAACGCCGGGGCCGGCGGCACCGAAGCGCTCGACTGGGCGTCGATGCTGCTGCGCATGTATACCCGCTGGGGCGAGGCGCACGGCTACAAGGTCAAGGTGCTCGACTATCAGGCCGGCGACGAGGTGGGGGTGAAGTCCTGCACGCTGGAGTTCGAAGGCGAGTATGCGTACGGCTACCTCAAGAGCGAGAACGGCGTGCACCGCATGGTGCGCCTTTCGCCCTTCAACGCCAACAACAAGCGGCAGACGACTTTCGCGTCGGTTTTCGTGTCGCCCGCCGTGGACGATACGATCGAGGTGACGGTGAATCCCTCGGACATAGAGTGGGATACGTTCCGCGCCAGCGGTGCGGGCGGTCAGAACGTCAATAAGGTCGAAACCGCCGTGCGCCTGCGTTATCACGGCAAGGATGCCGATACGGGCGAAGCGGTGGAGTTCCTGATCGAGAACATGGAGACCCGCTCGCAGCTGATGAACCGCGAGAACGCCATGCGCATCCTCAAATCGAAGCTCTACCAGCGCGAGCTGGACAAACGCATGGCCACGCAGCAGGCTTTGGAGGCGTCGAAAAAGAAGATCGAATGGGGTTCGCAGATCCGTTCCTACGTCTTCGACGACCGCCGCGTCAAGGATCACCGGACGGGCGTGCAGACCTCGGCTGTCGAAGCCGTCATGGACGGGGGGCTGGACGAATTCATCAAGGCTTACCTGATGGAGTACGGCGCAGAAGCCTGATCCGGGGTTTCGCCGTACGATAAGATTGTTATCTTTGTAAGATGAAGAGACTACTCGTTTTCCTGACGCTTGCGGCCTTGGCCGTCGCGCCGCGCGCTGTGGCTCAGGGGGCGCAGCCCGAATCGGCCTGCGGCGCACCGCTTCTGCATGCTCCGGTGCTGGTCGGCATGACCGACACTGCGGCCTATTTCCCGAAACTGAAGGGCCTGCGCGTGGCCGTGCTGGCGAACCATACCGCCGCCGCGCGTTTCTGCGAACCGGCGCAGGGGAAATACGCGGCAGAGGCGGAACAACTGTCGGGAGTATCCGCAGGCGAAGCGGCGGCTTTGCCGGACAGGGCCGGGTGTCGGCCGGCTCGTTTGCCGGGGGCTTCCGCCGACGGGACGATCCATCTGGTCGATCTGCTGCACGGCCGCGGATTCAATGTGACGGGGAGCTTTTCGCCCGAACACGGATTCCGGGGAACGGCCGATGCGGGCGAGCATGTCGGAAACTCGGTGGACGAGCGGACGGGAATCCCGATTCGGTCGCTCTACGACGGCAATACCAAACGCCCCTCGGACGAGGCGATGCAGTCGTTCGACGTGCTGGTGGTCGATATGCAGGACGTCGGACTGCGGTTCTACACCTATTATATAACGATGCTCCGCATGATGGATGCCTGTGCCGAATTCGGCCGTACGGTCGTCGTGCTCGACCGGCCCAATCCCAACGGGCATCTGATCGACGGGCCGGTGCTCGACATGAAGTACAAGTCGGGCGTCGGAGCCTTGCCGATTCCCGTGCTGCACGGGCTTACGATGGGCGAGATCGCCCGGATGGCCGTCGGCGAGGGCTGGAGCCGGAAATGCAGGCTGGATGTGGTCTGCTGCCGCAATTACACCCATGCGACACCTTACGGGCTTCCGGTCGCGCCGTCGCCCAATCTGCCGACGCAGCGGGCCGTCTACCTCTATCCGTCGCTCTGTCTTTTCGAAGGGACGGTCGTCAGTCTTGGGCGCGGAACAGACAAGCCATTCGAAATCTACGGCCATCCCGATATGAAGGGGTATGGATTCTCGTTTACGCCACGGCCGACGGCAGGGGCCAAGCATCCGCCGCTGGAGGGACGGCTCTGCCACGGCGCCGACCTGAGCCGAATGCCGCTCGACGAGGCGCGGCAGGTGGGGCTGACGCTGCGCTATGTGATCGAGGCTTATCGCAATCTGGGCTTGGGCGAGCGGTTCTTCACTCCGATGTTCGAAAAACTCATCGGCGTGGGCTATGTCCGCGAGATGATTCTCGCCGGGGCTTCGGAAGCGGAAATCCGCGCGTGCTGGCAGGAGGATCTCAGCCGTTTCCGCCGCCAGCGCCGGCCGTATCTGCTCTATGCGGAGTGAAACTCCCTGTTTTTGAGTGGATTTTAATTTTTATTCGGAATTTTTTTCACCTGCATATTTGCTACATATCTTCGCAATCGGTTCCGGTTCGTAACCGATAACGGGATAACTCTGCCGAGTTGTAACCAAAACGTCCGCCGGATGGATTCGGCGGACGTTTCGTGCCGGAGCCTGCCGGTACAACCGCAGGGATAAATGCCTATCTTTACCTGCGTAGCGATTCTGTAAAACCCTTGCCGGAAGAATGGTTATGTCGATTCTGTCTGTTTACTAATTAAAATTTAAGCCTATGACACTTAGATCCTACATGCGTGTGTTATCGGCTGCCATTGCTCTTCTGTTCGTGGCGGTCGGTTGCAAAGATTCGGACGAAGAAATTCCCCCCCCCTCGGAAAAGTACACCTTTGATATAGCCGTTTCGGATATCAGGGTTGCCGACGCCGTGGTTACCGTAACTCCCAGCGATGCGCTGGCTACCTATTATTGCTCTGTCGTCAAAAAGGCCGATTTCGATAAATTGGGATCCGACGAGGCTTATCTGGACGACGATATCGATTATCTGAAGGCTCAGGCCGAAAAAAAGCAGCTGACCTTTAAAGCCTATCTGGAAACCGTAATCGCCACGGGAAGCGAACCGATCAAATTCGTCACGCTGGAGCCTTCGACCGACTACTATGCCTATGTATACGGCATTACGCCGGAGGGCCGGGTTACGTCCGATTTGAAGAAGACGCCGTTCACGACGGCGACCCCCGAACCGACGGAGCTGACCTTCGAATTCAAGGTGGAGAATATCACCATGACGGCCGCCGATATCGCCGTCATTCCCTCCGACGACGAAGCTCCCTATTATTTCGACGTGATTGCGGCGGCGGCCTACGAGGGAATGTCCGAGGACGAGATTCTCGCCGACGTTTTGGACGCGATCATTCCCGCCTATCTGACGCAGGGACCGGACGGTTACCCTGCGGAGATGTTCGAAGGAATGCTCGCTCTGAAGCCCGGAACCGAATACTATGTCTACGCCATCGGCTACGATGCCGAGAAGGAGGAACCTACTTCGGAGCTGCAGATGTACAAATTCTCGACGACGGCGCCTACGGGCGAAGCGCCTGATCTGACTTTCTCGGCCCGTGCCGGCGATGCCGACGGAAACAACACTTCGACGATGATCTACTGCACTGCCGTGTCGGAGGCCGCCGTATCCGCCAAGATGGCGTGTCTTCCGAAGCAAATCGTGGATGATTTTATCGGGCAGGGCGCTTCGCTCGAAAATATCGCCGATGCCAACGGTCAGGATGTCAAGAGCGAGGATATTGCCGCCCTGAATGCGAAGGGAGGTCTCGGCCTGACGCTGGCGGGCGACGTGATCGTGCCTTCGACGGATTATACGGTGATTTTCAAAGTCGTCTCGGCCGGCGGACGCTCCACGGTGAAGAGCGAAAACGTCTCTACGACCTCCGGTGACGTGCCGCCGTCGGACCTCACTTTCTCCATTGCGGTGACGGAGCTGAAAGCCACCTCGGCCATGGTGACCGTGACGCCCTCGAACGATACCGAGACCTATTTCTTCGATATCCAGCCCAAAAAACTGATCGACGAGAATTTTGCCGATGACGCTTCGCTGATCGCGGCGCTCGATGAAACCTATGCGAAATACGGCGGCATCGCCGGAATGCTGAGCCAAGGCGAAGACGGTTACAAACCGACCTCCCTGACGGCCGGGACCTCCTATTACGTGCTTGCCTTCGGGTACAATACGGCGGCGACGACGGCCGTTACGCGCCATGAGTTTACAACGGAGACAGCGGCGACCTCCGATCTGACGCTGTCGATCGCTATCGACACCTCGGCGGAGCCGATTCCCGGCGGTGTGACGGCTGCGATTACGGCCTCCAACGACGAAGATCCCTATATGCTCGATTTCATGCTGGCCGATGAAATCAAGGGCATGTCCGATGCCGAGATCATCGCTTCCGTCGAGCAGAAGTACGGCCAGATTATCTCGTGGCTTCTGGTGACCGGCGATTATGCGACCGTACCTACGGATTTCGGTGGGGAACTCGCCATGATGCCCGGCGCCGAATATTATCTCGTTGCGTTCGGATACGACGGCGCTTCGGCGACGACGGGCGTCACGAAAGCCAAGTTCACGGCGGGCGCCGGGCCTGACGCCGCGGGTACCGGATTCACCTTCAAAGTCGAAGACATCACCTCCGGCGGTGCGACGGTAACCGTGGAGACGACCAAAGAGCCCGTTACCTATATTTGGGACGTGATTTCCGATGCCAGCTATACCCAGCTGGGCGGAAACGCCGAAGCGCTTGTGTCGCACGTAACGGACATGTTTGCGCTCTACGGTACGGCGCAATACGGAAATCTGACTCCCGTGCAGGTTATCGCCGGGCTGGGCGCTTGGTATTCGGGCGCTTCCTATGCGTACGGCAAACTCTCTTCCAAAACGGCCTACAGGCCTTATGCCGCATGTGTGGACCTGAGTGGCAACGTTGTCGGCACGCCTGCCGTCGGCGAAATATTCACGACGCTCGAAGCCGTAGCCGGTTCCGCGACGGTGGAGGCGGCCTACGACAAGTACTTCGACGGCGACGAGATCGTTGCAGCCGGAGTATCATCCAATGCGTCGGGAAAAGCGTATATTCCCGTAACGGTTACCTCTTCGGCGGATGCCGCGCATTGGTACGTAGCCCTTTATACCGGCGATTATACGGATCCCGGAGCGGTTTCCGAAGCTACGATCATCAACGCGCTGAAGTCTCAGGGCGTGAAGGATGCCGCGAAGATTAATTTCACCTGCTCGTGGGATACCCAGTGTACCTTCCTCGCTGTTGCCGAAGACGCAACGGGCAATGTCGGTGAGATTTTCCGGCTGGGAGTGCGCTTCACCAAGTCCGGTGCGTCGCCCATATCCGAGCTGACGGGAGCGTCGAAAGCCGCGGCCGCAGGCGTTAAACTGCCCGTGTTGTGCAGTTCGCTGCTGCCCGGACTCGATGTTCCGAAGGTTCTCCGGCCGCTCGAAGAGCCGAACATGCCGCAGGCCGCCGCTTCGCAGTTGATAAATCTGCGCCGGGAGCGGACTACGGACCTGTCTGAAAAGATGGTCCGGGGGGCGGAAATGTCCGGCGATGCCGATGCGATATCCGGTGGCAAACCCGCTCAGATCAAATGCTTTGTCGGCAAGAATGCAGGCATGAAGCAGGCCGAAGAGGTCTCTTTGAAGAAAGCTATTGCGGCGCGGGCTTTGAACAACAGAGTCCGGACTCCCAGAAGATAGCTTCCTCCATATTCCTATAATCGAGCTGCGGCGCATATGCGCCGCAGCTTTTTTGTCTGTGGAAATCGGCTTTCGGGAAGCCGATCCCGGAATGTCCGGCCCGCGCCGAGGTCCGGCATGCGTCGAAAATAAATTTTTTGAAAAAATCTGAAAAATATTTTTTCCTTCGGAAATATTACTGAATATTGCCGTCGATGATTGGATTTTGTAATCAAATGTCCCGGAATTTCTCAATATTGTAATCAAACGGCCTGCGAAACCTGATCCGGCATGCCGTTTTTCTTGTATCTGAATGATACAATTACGAATATAAATACTTATATTTGCTAACGTAATATAATTTTTAGCGTTCCTTGCCGGACGAATTGTTATATCTTGTCAATTTTATTAATTTAATTTTAAGCCTATGACGCTCAAATCTTACTTGCGCATGTTATTGGCAGCCGTGACTCTTCTGTTTGTCACCTCAGGCTGTAATGACGACGACGACAAAGTCGGACCCCCCCCCTCTTATTCGTTTAGTGTCGCTGTTTCGGATGTAGCCCAGACCGAAGCTACCGTAACGGTAACTCCCAGCAACGACCAAGCTACCTACTATTATGCGGCTGTAAAGAAGGCCGAGTTCGACACGTTCGAGTCCGACGCGGCCTATGCCCAGCATATTCTCGACAATCTGAAAGCTATCGCGGATAAGAAGGTGCTGCCGCTCAGCGAGTATCTCGCAACGGCCCTCGTCAAGGGAAGCGCACCGCAGAAAATCACCGATCTGACGGCCGGCACCGACTACTACGCCGTTGCGCTCGGCATGCTGACGGACGGCCGCTTCACCTCCGATCTGGTGAAAGAGGCGTTCAAGACGGACGATGCTCCGGAGCCTGCTCCTGAATTGACCCTTTCCATGAGAGCGGGCGACGCCAGCGGTGCGAACACTTCTTCGTATGTCACCTGCCATATCAAGTCCTCGGATATAGTTTCGGCAAAAGCGGCATTCCTTATGAAATCTGCTGTCGATAAGGCGCTTGCCGAGGGAAAAACGCTTGCTGAGATTTTGGCCGGAGTTACGACTGATCCGACACTTAAGACTGAGCAGGTTGAGAAGATAAACAGCGCTGACGGTTATGACCTGCCTTGCCGCGGTGTGCCTGCTGCTACGGCGGTTACGGCGATTGTTTCCGTTACGAGTGCCAATGGAAAAACAACGGTCGATTCAGCTTCGGCAACTACTGATGCTGCTCAGGGCGGCGATTTGACTTTTACTATCGCTGTAACGAATATCGGAGCGAAAGGCGCTGATATTAACATTACTCCGTCTAATAATTCCGATACCTATTATTTTGATATTTATCCGGCTTCCGTTGTCGATCAGATACCTGATGACAATCAGTTGATTGCAGCTATTATTGGCGCGAATGACGGTGATGTTACCAAATATTTGTCTACGGGTCCTGATGGCTATTCTAAGGAGCTGATAGAGCAATATATTCCTTTTGATCCTGAAACGGAATATTGTGTAGTCGCTTTCGGATGTAACGGAACTGCTGGAACAACGGCAGTGACCAAAGAGAGGTTTACCACACTTGCAGATGACGGTGAAACGGGCGATGGTCCGGAACTGACTTTGACACTTCGTGCTGGAGATGCTAATGGTGCAAATACAGACACTAAGGTTTATATGGGAGCCTATGCTCCGACTGCAACAGGTGCGTATTATGGAGTATTTTTAACTTCGGATGTTGAAAAAGTACTTGCTCAGGGAGCTTCTTATGATGCTATAGTTACTCAGAACGGAACAGATATGTCTACTAAAGACGGATGGTTGGACGGGCTTGTTCAGAATCCCGGAATTGGAGTAACCTTTAGTGGATTAGATCCCGCTACTTCCTATACTTGTATTTTAAAAGTTACGGATTCGGCTGGTAAATCGACTACAAAGCATGTCGCAGCCACTACTGAAGGTGGTGGGGAGGCTTCCGATGCTTACAAGGCATGGCTCGGTACGTGGACTTTAACCAGCACTTCGTCTGAGGTGAATGCTGCGCCGCTTTCTTTCGACGTTACGTTCATTCAGGGGGTTGCTAATTCATCCTATAAATTACAAGGATGGGGCATTACTACGATTCGTGACCAGTCGCAGATTCTTCCGTCGGCTAAATTCGATAGTGCTACCGGAAATTTTGAGATATTGGAAGGCCAGAGTTTATATACCGATCCGGAGGATGGAAGTGTCCTGACTCTTACAGGACGGGCACTTTTGCAGGGAAAATATTATATTATTAACGGTGGTTATCCCGGATTTACCGGAAAGCTTAATGCAGATAAAAACTCAGCAACGATTACTCTATATCAAGGAAGTGTCGAGGGAATGGGTAATTTTACTACCAGTTCGATGGACTTCTTCTGGGTTCTTGGACAAGATATTTATTGGCAAAAGGCAGCTGAAGGATATACCGATAAGGATTATCCGATAGGTCCTTATACAATGACAAGGAAGAGTTCAGGTGCTTCTGTAGCTGCTTCGAAGTCTGCTGCTACAATTCTGCATGCAAGTAAACTGTCGAGTGTACTTTCTGGATGTACAGTTCTGTCAACTTCAGTTAAGCAGAATGGCGTGGTATTCGAAAGCCAAGTAGCAATGCCGAGCTCGCTTGTATTCGATCGTCCTGCTGCGTCGGGGACTGTCATTGGCAACAGTGGGAAATTTGAAAATGCTGGATTGAAAAAGCAGATTTCAAATAACTTGGATAATAACACGGATTTCCAACTCTTGAATAGGTTGTAAGAGTTTGAATAATCATATCGAACTGCGGTCCAATTTGGACCGCAGTTTTTTTATTGGAAATATATATGTGCTTCGGACATATGGAGACGGTTTGTGAAAATTTTCATCGGAAAATGAAATAATACGCCTGATTTATTGTGTATTTGAATAATTCAGATATTTTTCCTGCGGCTTTTTATTATTCACCCACTTAAATAATTTAAGCTATGAAAAAATCCTACTTGTTCCCAAATTTCGTACTGCCGCTATTCGGTGCATTGGCGGTAATGTGTGCGGGTTCCTGCTCGCAGGAAATCCTCGAAGTATCCGAAGACCTTGCGCCGGATAATCCGCAGACGCGCGCAGGCATTGCTAAGATCGGCATTGTCAGTAATCCTGCGGGAAGAGGAATTGGCGATGAGTATTATGGAAAGGATATAGATTATACGTTTAACCTCGTGACGTCAGGAGTTGATGCGGGTATAGAAGTGATAAGTACAAACGTGTCGTTCTTTACTACGATAGACGGCGGCATCGATCAAATTTCACGGACCGATAAATCGCTGAAACTACGTTTTACAAAATGCGGTGTTTATCAGATATTGGCAACACGGAATTATCGTGATCTTGCGAACCCGTCGGGGCCGATTATGCTCCAACAGGCAACCATTACTTGTCGGGTGGCGTCGCCTGTGGCAAGCATCGAAGGTCCGAGTTCTGTAGCACTCGGTAAAGTTTATAATTTCAGTGTCAATTTTGAAGATCCTGATTATCCTGATCCCAATCTGGAAATCACGGAATCGGTTTTTAATGATCCGCAGTGTACGATTATCAATAACGACGGAGCAGGGAACTATTTGATTCGTTTCGACCAGCCGGGTGCGTATGCGATTAAACCCGGCTTGACATGGGCTAACTCTTCCGATGTTATGAAGGTCGGTCCACATTATTGTGTGGAGGTGTTTTTCAGACCGGAGATGAATTATGGGTTCAGAAAAGGTATTTCTAAACTAGGTGTAATGTATCTGAATCATATTAATTTGTGCGATCAGCAACAAGATGTTTATGCTTCTTTGCCATATAGAGTGTATTTCAAGTATAAAGAGGTGGGCATAAGGTCTAATGGAATTGCTTTTGAGGTCGTTGATTGGAAAGAAATCCGTCAGGCGGCTGGAGAGTCTGGAAAAGTTATTATGCCTGCTACGACAACTCCAATGGATGGCATTTTTATGGGGCCTAATCCGGATCTTCCCGGAGATTATTGGAAAATAGAGATTCCGAGAGATAGATGCTATTCTTTGGAAGAAGCTGGAGGAATTGTTATTCCGGGAAAACCGATTGAATAACTTTCTCAGCCCAACGCCTAAACAACACGCCCGAAGCATAATGCTTCGGGCGTGTTGTTCCATGTTGTAACCGTGCGTTATTCCGGAATGATCGCCTCGCTGGGGCAAACGCCTGCGCAGGTGCCGCAGTCGATGCAGGTGTTGGGGTCGATTACATAGATATCGCCAGCCGAGATAGCCTCTACCGGACATTCGCCGATGCAGGTACCGCAGGCAACGCAGGAGTCGGTGATTTTGTAAGCCATTTTTGAAAAATTTATTTGTTAATGTGTGTATGTAATGACAAATATAGAAACTTATTTGATAATATCAAAACCCGTATAGGGAATCAGCGCTTCGGGAATGCGGATGCCTTCGGGGGTCTGGAAGTTTTCGAGCAGGGCGGCGACGATGCGCGGCAGGGCCAGCGACGAGCCGTTGAGCGTGTGCGCCAGCTGGGTTTTCTTGTCGGCGTCCTTGTAGCGGAGCTTGAGACGGTTGGCTTGGAACGATTCGAAGTTCGAGACGGAGGAAACCTCCAGCCAGCGTTTCTGCGCTTCGGAGTAGACCTCGAAGTCGTAGGTGAGCGCCGAAGTGAACGACATGTCGCCGCCGCACAGACGCAGGATGCGGTAGGGCAGGCCGAGCGACTTGACGATCGACTCGACATGCGCCACCATGCCGTCCAGCGCTTCGTACGAGTTCTGGGGCAGGCTCAGCTGCACGATCTCGACCTTGTCGAACTGGTGCAGGCGGTTCAGGCCGCGCACGTCCTTGCCGTAGGAACCGGCTTCGCGGCGGAAGCAGGGGGTGTAGGCGGTCATTTTTACGGGGAAATCCTTTTCGTCGAGGATCACGTCGCGGTAGATGTTCGTGACGGGAACTTCGGCCGTGGGGATCAGGTAGAAGTTATCGGCCGTGGCGTGGTACATCTGCCCCTCCTTGTCGGG
>CDYR01040400.1_pt1 | contig 14915 bp, 12 predicted proteins | sample 557691 | NCBI WGS metagenome assembly CDYR01 (sample SAMEA3182103, study PRJEB8094) | gut metagenome | biome: human; feature: gut; material: Stool; isolation source: human stools | place: Canada | collected 2013-02-19 | reverse complement strand
CATCCGGTCATGTGTGCAAAATTACTTTTTCACACCAGAGATTGGAATTGTCAAACAATTGAAAAACAATGAAGTATGGTACATATTTATGGCTTTTTCAAAAGCCTTTAAAAAAGCCACTGAATTGGCGAAATCCAACTTCACAAATATGTAGCGGAATGCGTAGTGAGGGTAAAAAAAAGAACCCTTGAACTATCTCTAATTCAAGGGTTTTCTAAAATTGAAAAGCTTTTTGGTGGTGCCACCAGGATTATCGGAATGATATTATCAGAATCTACCCAAGATTATAACACGTTGAAAATTAAGCAAATATAAAAAAATGTGTATATCAGGTAAGAGCATAGAATATCATATAATCTTAGAAATCGGGGGAGTAGTTAAAGGGTCTTACTCCCCCCCGATTAGTCTTCATATCTTAGCTCTTGAAATTAAGAAATAAAACAGGGAAAACTAGTTTGTAATATCGTTCGGTCCCATGTGATATCACCCTCTTTTCCCTTTAAAATATTCCCCTTAATTTCACACTAGAATTAAATTTTAAAGCGTATGAAGAAGACAAGTTTTAGTGCAAGAGCTTATGTAATGAAGAACGGACAACTGATGATCCGTGTGAGATGGAACAGCAAGAAAAATGAAGTGGGTTTCTCGGTTGGCTACACCATTGATCCTCTAAAATGGGATAGCGACAGGCAACTGGTAAAAAGTAACACGACCCATAAGATTGGTGGAAAAACTATTTATGCACGTGAGATCAATAATGCAATCCGTAGTTTTATAACCTGTATTGAAGAGGTGTTTGCTGAATATGATTTTCATTCAATAATACCAACTACCACAGATTTAAAAGAACAGGTGAATAAGAAACTGGGCAGGGTAAAAAATGAGCTTATAGACGAAAAAGACAAGACCCTGAAAGATCTGTTTTCTGAGTTTCTGACCTTACGTCCCCAGGAAGGTAATTGGGGGGATAAGATACATTATAAATACGGTCAGATGTGGAAACAATTATGCGGTTGTGATCCTGATATAACACTTGAGACCCTGACCGTTTCTAAAATGCAGGAGCTTGTACAGTGGTACGTAAAGAATGATTATTGTAACCGTACCATACAAAAGCAGTTTAAAATCGTAAAGTCATTTCTTCGGTGGATCGCAAAACACGGATATAACATACAATCCGGTGTGCTTGAATTCAAACCGGGTCTGAAGGTAATTCCCAGGGCCGTCACCTTTTTAAAATATAAGGAACTGATGCACTTCTTCCACTTTGAATTTCCTAAGGAAAAGGAATACCTATCAAAAGCGAGAGATATGTTTTGCTTCATGGCCTTCACTTCTTTACGATATTCAGATTTGGCCGCACTTAGACCGGTCAACCTAGTGGATGGGTACTTGGATTTCTGTACTGAAAAGACCGATGATAAATTACATATCGCTTTGAATGAACACGCCCAGCAAATTATTGAGAAATATTCTTGGTACAAAGGTGATACCATATTTCCAGTGCCAAGCAATCAGAAATTAAATGACTACTTGAAAGAATCTGCCAAATTGGCAGGGCTGGATCGTGAAGTATCCCAAGTTTATTTCAAGGGTAATACCAGACATGAAGATACCTATAAGTTTTGGGAACAGATCTCTTGTCACGATGCAAGACGAACTTTTGTATGTTGTTCGCTAGCACTCGGTATTCCAGCCAGTGTAGTAATGAGTTGTACCGGACATTCTGATTATGAAAGTATGAAGCCGTATATTGAAGTGGCTGACGAAACTCAGAAGATGCAGATGGATAAATGGAACACCCATCAATACAAGTCGGGAATCATAGAAAGCATGGAAAAGATGACTTCGGAACAGCTTAAACAACTTTTTGAGTATGTGAAGACTATAGCTTAACTAATTTCATAGGAATTGGAACGGTATTTGAAAGGTGGTCAGTAATATTAATTTAAAAATAGAATTATGGACAACTTCAACAAAGAATACCACAGGGAAACGCATACAATAGCTTGCAATTATTCTCGTTCAAAAGACAATGTAGCTACAAATATGCTTGACAGTTTAGTAGCAGGCTCTTTAATTGTAGCTGGAGGTTTACTTTTAGGACCTTTGGGCGCTTCACTTGGTGCTGCCTATGCGTTGACAAAAAAAGTAGTAGAAGTAGAAAAAGAGAAATACTCTGATAAAAATAGAATATCTTCTACAGAAGAAGACGATTATTATTATCAACAATACAGGCTACGTGAAGAGAACAGGCTACGTGAAAAATGTAGATTAGATAAAATAGACAAACAATACGAAAATAATAAACAAATCTTAAATATTAACGAATGTTACGAAAATAAAATAAAGGATGTTTCTTCAAATCCATCAATTCCCGCTTCTAACCAAGATTTACTCTTAGAAGAATCTGCTTCCACCTCCAATATTTCCAAAGAGTCAGAAGAACAAACTGTTCAGTCTGCTTATGAAGATTCTGTTACAACAAACATTCAGAAAGAAAGCAATGATCATGTTACCGAAACAAATATTATATATAATCCATTGCATCTACCTGAACTTTTTGAACAATATAAACCCAACTTATTAAATAAAGCCTATGAACTTTTATACGAACAAGGTAATAATATTTTATTTCAATGTACTAAAAAAGAATTTCGCTACTGGTTGGGAGGTACTATGGGAACAGAATATAAACCGGAAGAAAGCGAATGCAGAAGGATAAGATGGATGAAAGGGAAATATTCATTACAATATTTTATAGTTAGACTGTACCGAGTGAAGCGAGATAGAATGGGCAGGGATATGTGGAATAAAATAGCCAATATCTTTATGATAAACAACATGCTGATAAAGTCGGGAGATTTAGGAAAAAATATAGAAAAAGTGGGAAGTGATGACAAAAATGAAATTGACAGCATGATAAAGAAATTCAATGAAGATATGGAAAGAGTGTCTACGACAGCATGAGCTATCATTAGCTATCATTAGCAATAGTATTAGTCGTTATAACTATCATTAGATATTACTATCTACTATCAAATAGTATTATATATAATCTGTTGATATTAAAGTGATTGTAAACTGTTTTGCAATCACTTTTTTGTTTCTACCTTCGCCACCGTTCCCGGGAAAAACAATATTTTTAATATGGAGAAAGAATCAAAAATATCAGTTGAAGCACTTCTTAATAAGACAGTGCTAACCATGAACGGTGCGGAGTTCTTAGAATTATTGCACCAAGTGAAAAGAACAGAGGTAAAGGAGGAAAAAAAGCAATCCCCACTGAATGATTATCCGAATTTGCCACAGTTCATTACAGGTATCAAAGAACTCGCAAGACGGTTAGGTATCTCTGCAAGTACTGTTAGTCGAATGAAAGCTGATGGGTTGCTCGATGATGCAGTCTTCCAGAGCGGCAAGACTGTAATTTTCGATACCTATAAGGTACTGGAAATCCTGCGTGTTAGTAATCGGAAAAGTAAGTATAATGTTAAAAATTAAAAGTACAATGGAAAAGAGTCTAATTGATGAAGCAGTTTCCACACTGGATCTGCAAGGGTCAAATGTGAAAGAATCCACTGTGGAGGATAAGGATCTACAGGCAGGTGCATCTGCTGGTGATGCACAACAACCTAATTCAGAAGAAAACAAAGATGAAGCCCCAGAAGCAGTACCGATGAAGCTGACAAAAGGAATGATCTGCACCATATTTGGACTACTCGAAACGGGTTATACTTTCGGGCGTATCAAGATTAACCGTGATATTGATGCGAAACAGGTCAAGAAAAAAATAGCTTCCATTCTGGCTTGCAAAGGTATCATATCTCCATTCCTTGTCGTACCTGCCATTGTTTGCCTAAAAGCGGGACTGGAACTGGAAGACGAAAACGGAAATCCAATCACAGAGGATACCCCGAACCTCGATCTTATCCTTATTGTAATTGACGGGCAGCACCGCATGGAGGCTCTCAGGCAGTTGAACAAGAAGTTAAAGAAAGAGGGTAAGACAGAATATGAGGGTTATGTCTATCTTCCTCTTATAAGCGAGTATGATGTTCCCACGTTGTTGAGAGAGGCCAATTCAGCAACGAACCCTTGGGACGGTATGGATTGGGTGACACAACTTCTTGCCACCGCCAAAGAAAAAGGTATATCAACTGAAAAATTGGAGTGGGTAAAGGAGAAAGCCAAAACCGGATCTGATTCCGCTGCATGGTCTTGGGTAAATGGTGGCAAAACCAATTCAAAGACAGTCTGCATCAAGGCTTCAACCAATGATCAAAAACTGGAGGAACTGGCTGATACTACATCATTTGAAGAAGACAAGAAGCTTTATGAAGCAGCCGCCAAGTCTTTTGAAGGAAATTCAGCCAAGGTTCTCGGTTGGAAAGTATTACCGGAATGGATTTACAAGCAACTGGACTCCCTGATAAAAAGGGATATGAAACGGAGTGAGGCCATGAATCTGTTGGTTGCATTTCTTGAAGGCATAGGAGCTACCAATGCACAGGAAATAAGCCAGATGAAGAAGAGTGCCAATCAGAGCAAGGATAACATGATTATCACCAAGCTGAACGAATTATTTGCTGATTTCAATCTTAAACACTAATCCCGGTTTCCCCATCATGTGAGAGGTGATGGGGATTCCATAAAACAATGCTCAGAAGATGAAAACATTGAAACAATTTAAGGAGGATGGATATAGTATCTGTCTCCCCCAAAAGCCCAAACTTGATACCGGAATTATCAACAAGCTACAATGTCAGCTAATGTGTCCTACAGATAATGTCATAGTACATGTTATTCCGGTCAGTGATTATCTGATACGTAGAGTGTCTATAGTTGATGGGAACGGTGATCTTATAACTTCCCTTGATAACGGTTTGGAAAAGAAACTGGTTGTTGTAAGTAGCGACCTGAACCTTTGGTACGCTCTACAACAATCTGCTGTTAAGGATGAGGAAATAAATATTGAAACGATTCCCGGCAGATATATGAAATTCTAATTATGAAGTAAGTATAGGCGCCTGCTTACTTTCTTACAAGTAAAATTTATTAAAAAAATAAGATGATGGGAAATAAGATATTTTTCATTACAGGACCTCCTATGCCTGAGAATACCACAGAAATAAAGTATAACAAGTTAATAATCAATTAAAATCAAGAATCATGGTACAATTTAATTGTAACAACGGCAATTTATTTCCATCCTATAGATTGCCAATTCAGAGTAAAAAAGGATATGAATCATTATGTGAAGTAATGTATGAGTATTTAGGGAACAATGCCTGTCTTATGAATGAAATCAGTCAAAAGATAAGGGATAATACTAATCTGTATGAGAATTATTCAAAATCAGACCATTCAGATATAGGTTCACATACTCATGCTTTTCCTTCTTTTAACCTGGGAGATGACTATATCGCTTATATCGGCATGAACTGGCCGGAAATGAAAGAGTTTTTAATTCCTTGTCTGACCAAAGAGTTTGTTCTTGAATATGGGGGTGATGACATGACGCTGGGAATGATATATCCTGATAACCTGGAAGGGAAAATTCCTGCTTTTTTCACAAAGATATTTTTTGAGGATTTCTCTGATTCTACAAAATTCGGGAAAGATCTCTTCTTCCTGGATATTTGTAAGAATGGGTACTTCTTCGAATCCGATTCAGGGGAAGTAAGGTGGTTATTCTCGAAAGGAGTTGTATTCGGTCATAAGTATTGTATGTATTATGTATTCAATGAGTTTTCTGACAAAATGAAATATCAAGGAGAAGAACTGACGGATGAAAGGATAGAAGAACTGATGGATGATGTTTGGAGCCTTTAATGATTAATATAGCTCCTTCTTAACCTGAGGGAGCCATAATCCGCCCCAAACCGCTAAAACGCTCCTCTGTAACCTTATGAACCTTATTCCTGATTATGAATTTATATTTTAATCATACATCCATTGGAGGTTCAGAATCTTCATTGGATCGTCAGGGAAATACTGCCCCTGATGTTATCGCTAGAAAAGTAAGTATAACTCCGGAAAAATTCAAAGATGATGTCGAAGCCCTGGTAAAGTATATCGGTGAGGAACATTTCGTTTCCGGTCTCAGCATTGAAGTGACATTGAGTGAACTTCTTGCTGTAATTCCAAGAAAACGTAGAAGAACCGAAGCCTATAACTCTTTAGTAAAATACCTGAGTGAAGAGAGAAACATTTTATTAACCATTAAAACCAATAAGAAAAATGGCAAAGAGTAATAAAAAAATAGCACTTGATATAGTAGTGAGTGACGTAACATTGAGAATTAGTAAGAAATACGGTATTCGAGTAAATTGGGCTGGCACTCGTGTTTATAAAGAGTATAATACTACTGACTGGAACCGATTTCTACAGATTCATGCCAATGCGGATGGCTCCAAATTTCTGAATGTCAAGCCTAAGAATGTTCCGTTGGATGAATTAGTTGCCGATGCTTATAACCCCATGCCTAAAGACGGAAAGAAATATATTCTGATTCATAAAGATGGCGACTTAGGAAACTGTCAAGCCAATAATCTTGAATGGAAACAGGTCAGGAAGTATAAACCAACAGCCACCAAACGTAAATTAGATAACGGTTTGGAAGTGAAAGTTGATGGAACAATACTTGATAAGAAAAAAGCATTACCTATTGTGAAAGAAATCGGAGACAGCGACACAGATTCGATGAAGGCAATAGAGCATCCCTATGTTTCCTATAGGCGAAAGAATAAGTGGGGAAACTATGAAGATAAGACTGCGGATGTTGATGATCTGATGGCTGCGGCAGAATATGTAGATGGGGATAAATCTACAATGAAAAGGCCAAGGGTACTTCATAAGAACATGGATTACAAGGATTTTCATGCCTTAAATCTTAAATGGGTGGAAGAAAGCAGTCCTGAATATCAAGAGTATATGAAAAGGAAGAAGGAGGATATAGATAAGCTGACCAAAGAACTAAACTGGAATAATCCCAATTTCAAGTTACCTGACAATCAATAAATGAATAATCAGGGTTGGTCGGAGACAAGAGTATGGAACGTAGTGGAATGTAATACATAACTCTTCCGAAGGAAGGGATGGTGAAGTGGAATAAAAAAGTGTGCAAATCATGTACAAAAGCTTAAAGAGTAAGCATTTATGTAGATAAATTATTCCACCCCTTCGGGTTATGTACCATACTCATACTTCGTATAGCCTTCTGTCTCTGACTAACCCACTAATCAAAACCTATAGGATAATGAAGAAAATACAAATAAGCGTTCCATCCGGTATCAAGTATTTGTCAGATTGGGATAAACTTTGGGAATTATTACCCAACGACAGGGCTTTCATCCTCAATAAACGGATCTGTGGTTGTGGTGCTACAGAAATGTATATCCGTTCCGACAAGAAAGTAATTTTAGCCGGTCCAAGGAAACATCTGCTGTATAACAAGTATTCCCAACATCTTTCCGACAGCCTTCATCTTTACCGTTTTCAGGGAGACAAAAAGAAGTATTTTGAAAGCAAGACAGGCAGTGAAAAAGAGATCCTGACTTTTAACTCCGAACTTCAGGAATATATCAAACATGGAGGGAAGAAGATTCTGACTACCTATGACTCGCTTGGGAAAATCATGGAAGTATTGGTTGGCTTAGGGGAGAATCTGAGTGAATGGATCGTCGTGGTTGATGAGTTTCAGGTTATTTTCTATGACTGCCATTTCAAACCGACTACAGAGTATGAATTGTCGGAAGTACTACAGAAGTTCACCCAAGTAATCTATCTTTCAGCCACTCCTTTTCTTGAATCTTATCTGGATATGACGGTACAATTCAAGTCTCTACCCATCTATGAATTACTTTGGCCGGAGAGTATGACAAAGTTACCCGATGTAGAGGTAATAAAGTCCAGAAAACCAGTATTGGAACTATGTAAGGAATTGATAGAGAAATATCGTTCAGGAAATGGCAGGAGTACGATGGTAAACGGTGAAGAGTTTATAGCGAAGGAAGCCGTTTTCTATATCAATTCTGTTTCAGAGATTATAAAGATTATCAAGAGGTCTGGATTGAGACCGGAAGAGACCACTATCATCTGTTCTTCCAAGAGTGACAATATAAAGAAACTGGATGAATTATCAAGACAGACCGGAATGAAGTTCAGGATAGAAGAGATTCCGGGCAAGGGAGAGCCACATAAGATGTTCACCTTCTGCACATCGACTGTCTATGTAGGAGCCGACTTTTATTCCACCAATGCCTATTCCTATATTTTCGCCAATCCCAAAGTAAGCAGCATGACGATAGATGTCTCTGTGGATCTTCAACAGATTATAGGAAGGCAGAGGCTGGAAGAGAACCCTTTCCGTAATTCTGCCACCTTATATTATAATACACGGGAAGCAAAGGTAACGAAAGAGGATCTGGAGAAATCAATCAGGGAGAAGAACGACAGGACCAACCGACAAATCGAAAATTATGAAGCTGTCCCCAATAAGAACGAGCAGTTGGAGGTAATGGAGAATACAATCAGGCAACAAGGGCATAAGGATCATTATTGCTGTATCGTGAAGGATAAGGATAATAACATAAGAATAGGCAAAAATGAAATCCTTGAAATAGCGGAACGGAGAGCATGGGAAGTTTCAGACCGGATTTATCGGAGTGACTTTTCCATGTACAGGGCTTTAAGTTCCGGTGTAAATGTTATCAGAGCAACAGACAGTGACAATCCTGAGATACAGAAATTATTCAGCGAGTGGAATAAGGACGGTCAATTCTCCAGAAAAGCAAAAATGTATTGCGAACTCCATGATACTCTCCCCGATCTGTTGGAGGGATGTACCTTTATAGAGAAGAAATTCAAGACCTATTATGATGCTCTCGGAAAGGAAGGTTTTAAAGCATTGCATTGGCGAGAGGACTATATCAGACAAGCCATTGAACCTACTCCTTTTGATAAACTTCCAAAAGATAAAATAGCGGAGGAATTAATAAAAGTGTTGAGTGTTGGAAAGGAATATACGAAAGCGGAGATCAAGGAATTGCTTCAAGGTATCTATACAAGACTGGAAATCATCGGCAATCCCAGTGCTTCCGATATATCCAATTATCTGACTTGTGAGGACAGAACCAACCGGATAGAAGGTAAAAAGGTAGCTGTATTAAAGATAGCATCCCATATCCGAAAAAAAATATCACTTTTCAATAGAATTACAGACATCAATCACCCTGAAGAATATGATATAGACAAGGTGCTGGATATAATCAAGACCGACAGCTATTATCATGTAGCCGGGAAAGTTGATGCGGTAAGGAAAGCCAAGACCAAGGAAGAAAAAGAAAAAGCTAAGATGAGACTTCCGGCTGTAACATGGAATGGAACTTTCAAGACCAAGAACAGAAGCGGTTTGATCCACTATTCTTCATTCACGGCTCTTGACTTCGACCATATTCAGCCGGAGAAAATGGATGAGTTTGGGAAATGGTTACAAAGTTTCCCATGTGTCTATGCCTATTATATTACTCCAAGTGGTAAGGGTTATAAAGCGATTATCCTCCATGATAATTATGAGCCGCTTTACCATTATGACCTGTATAATCAACTTTTGGAACTCTTTGATTGTCCTGAGAGAGATACGAGTACAATAGACCTAGCGAGAGGACATTATCTTTCTTATGATCCGAACCTATGGAAAAATCCTAATCCTCAACCTTTCCACTTTGTTCCATCCACCCCTGAACCTGTTATCCCTGATGTTGTAACAGAAACCATTATAAGGGATGAAACAGGAAATGAAATGATAACCGAGGATGATTCTTATGTAGCCAATTTTCTGAACACTCTGAGCAGACAAGTTGTTTCCGATGATAGTATAATCCGTATTCTTGGGAAAATCTGGACTGGAAAATCAATAGCCAACGGGAGGAACAATACGGCGATGTCTTATGCCGGTGTTCTATGTAAGGCAGGAGTAGAGAAAAACAGAGCCAAATCATTCATCGAAGAGCTTATTCCGGATTATGATATTACTGAAATAATTGAATATGCCTACTCTCATAATACTTTCGGATGTGAACGTAGGAGATATAAATCAAGAAAGAAATAGTCGATAAAAAGAAAAAGACACAAAATATTTTATAGTGCCCTCTTATTTTTAAGGAACATATGAAAAAATAGCTTTGTAATAGTCTATTTAATTGATTATTATAAAATGACCTTTTTCCTTTTCCAAAACAGAGATATGTTTGTATGTAAACTTTCGTTTACCTTTGTGCAAGAGGACGTAATTTTTATCTAGCGAATTATTAAACAAACTCCTCTTTGAGAGTTCAAAAAATAGTCCATCTTTATCCGTAAAAAGATATTGCCCTTTTAACATATTTATAGTTTCTATAAGCCCTGCAATTGCTTTAGTGTTTTCAAGGGCAGGTATAATCGGAATTATGTTCGCGTTTAGTAACAAGGGATTAAAATTACATTTTGAACCATGATGAGGAATTTGAACCATGCCTATATTGTCCCAACATCTATTATAGCTCCTATAAAATCCTTGTAAATCTTCAAATTTGTCTTTCGCATTGTAATCTCCTGTATACAAACAACCTAATCTGATTTCTTCGTCTTGATTATTTATCGGTCCAGAGTAAAGTGTCATGGAAGAGTCATTTATACTGCATTTTCTTTCTTTTAGGAGGGCGGTCGTAACATTTTTGATTATATTCTGTATTTCAGGCGACTCTTTCCATTTTTCTTTTATTGTATTTTTATCCAATCCTGTTATCCCAGTTTCAAAACTGAGTTTCTTAAAAAATTTCTTCTCCTCATCCACATTGAACGGATAGGGATTAAAAGGAATATAGTACCAATCGTTTTCCTCTTTATATTCAAACAAATTGGATCTGACTTCTTCGTCAAGATATGGAAAATTGTCATTCCGAGAATCTATAACATATTTTATTTGAGGAAATTTGACTTTCCATGTGTTTAGCGCCCATTTAGGATCTATAATAAAGTCCCAAAAGATATGGTTGTTCTTTGACATTGCGTGCGCATGATTGCATAAAGAATAGAATTTATATTGATATGATAAAAGTGGCAACACGATAGTCTCCACATCAGCCAGTTGTAATAAAGTTCTGAGGCAACAGATATGATCTATGTCATAATGTGAGATAAACAGAAAATCGATCCTTTCTTTCACTCCCTTCCCATTTCCCAAAACTTTTTTCACAATCGGTCTGACTGATTTGAGACTGTATGTACCACAATCATAAATAATAGTTTTTTGTATGCTATTTTTTATTACTATTTCTTTGCAAAATAATGCATTATGAACACCATAAAAATTACGCATTATTTTATAATTACATCTATCTTTTTCCATGGTTTGTATTAATAAGTATAATCCCCGACTTTCACAAGCCAGGGATTATCATTTATAAATTTAAAGTTTTTATTATATCTAAGTATTTCTCTCACCAGAGAAACGACTTATTCTTGATTAATGATTACTGTTTCTTAACAGTGAATCCAACTTCAGCTGTCTGAACGTGACCGTACATGTCTACATAAACTACTGTCAATGTAGAAGCCACATCAGCTGTCGGATTGGTAGAAGCAGAGTTCTTATGGAACTTGATAGTCTGATCACCCCAATCTTGGCTATTGTGACTATGATTACGAACAAAGTAATCTTCATCCTTAGAACCGTTGCTTGTAATCTTGGCGTCAACTACACGAATTTCTTTCAAATTCAGTTTAGTCATGTCAACACCGTACTTAGTACTGTTGTAAGTATTTACACCAAAGATATCGGCACAATTCACTTCAAAGTTTTCTTCTGCATAAACCGCACTGGTCTTAGGCAAGGGTCTAGAAACTTCGCCTGCGTCTTTCTTACCATTCTTATTAGTATCAATAACCCATTCACCATCAATCAGTGTATAATTACCGTCTTTAGCTTCAATCCATCTCCAAGTATGAACCGGTTTGTGCATATAGCAATTGTATACAGTATTGAATGAATCGTATGCTTTAACTGCATGATTTTGATTTATCAATACTTTGTTATTGTCTACATAAGCACTTACACCTGCATAAACGTATTCTACATCAGTAGCATGTTTGGTTGTACTGTTGATTAATACATTAGGAATAGCAACATTCTTAGTGAATTCTTCCTCATCTGTATAATCTTTAGTATCAGCATTATACTTAGTATTAGCAAGAACAATACGGTATCCAGATATAGCCTCACTTTCATCAAAGTCTTTTTCCCATCCGTTGAATACATTTTCCATATTCATTGTACCTTCAGAAGCTGTACCTTTTACACCCCATCCATTCTGAGCATCCCAAGTAATAGTACCATCCATTTTATACTGACTTGGTATCAAGAAACAGTTATAAACACCGTTTACAATCTGGTTGTCCTTAACTGTGAATTTATCTTCGGCAGGTTCTGCTGTAGGCAATACTTTTTCTGCGGAAACTTTTATTGTAGCCAATACAAATCCATCAGCATTCTTCAAAGTCAATGTACCGTTCAATTTAGTATCATCCAATACCATACCTAAGCTTTCATTGAACTTGGTTGCAATTGTAACCTTGTTGATATCAGTAGGAATTGTTACTTTCTGCTCTTTTTCTAAAATACCATCTACTACATCGGTAGCTGTAGTAATTGTAGCTGTACCAGCAGTCAATGTTACTTGGAAACCATTAGCTTTTGTATGAGTTATCTTATTATTTAGGTCTGGATTTTCATTAACTTTGTCTCCCAAACCATCAGCAGCCCATTCGTATGAAGCAATCTTCAGACCTTTCAGTTTAGCTACATCTTCTTTGCTCAATTCTACAGCACCGGATTTTGCATCAACTTCAGTTGCTATAACTTTTGTTTCGATAGAAGGAATTTCAACACCGGCCTCACCTAATTTCACATAGAACGCACGACCGTCCGGATCAACCAAGGTTCCGTCCAAGTTAACAGCATATACACGGAAACCAATGAAGTCATTGATGATTTCCTGATCTTCGTTAGGAGAAATTTTAATTGTTGCGGTTGTACCTTCAACAACTGTGTTCAGGCCTTCATATTTATATGAATTCCAAGCATTCCATTCTGAAGGTGCAGACTCAACGGCGTTAGCTTTCTTATCGAAAGTTACATACATAGCCTTAACTTTTTCTGCTGCTACCCACTTCTCTCCTTTTTTTTCTTTCAAAGATATGGTGATAGCCTTATTTTGAACAGCCGGATAAGCCTGCATATCTGAACGGTTATCCCCTTCTTCCGGAGCTTGATTTTCTTCTACAGTAGCAACTGGGGTTCCTTCCTTATCTTTCAATACATTTCCATTTTTATCAAAAGCTTCAGTCAAAGCATTACCACTCCACTTATATTCTTTAGCCGGTGTAGACCCACTTTCAACTTCACCTGTGATAGACTTGCTTTCAAAACTATAACGGTTGTTGATGTCATTAACATTAGTGTCATCAACAAAGAAATTTAATTTTTCTGAAGGATCAAAATTACCGTGTTCCAAAGTCAAATCGTAAGTAGAAATAATATTTCTCTTACCCATGGCAGTTTCATCCTCTTTCGTATTGTCTACTGCTACAGCATACAGGTTATATTGCTGATTGTTATCAACTTTCTTTCCATCTTTATAAGCGGCTGCATTGAAAGAGTCCGCATCATAGTTTTTCAAAGCGACTTCAACTACCCACAAACCGCCTTTAGAAATACCTCTTTCACCTGTCAGCAATTCATCGTACGGAGTGATGTTCTTCACTTCAACAATATCCAGTTTTTCACCTTTGCTGTCCTGCAAGCTGATCATGCTTGCGTCCAGATTAGCATTGGTAGGAGATACACGAATCAAGAATTTTGCGCTCTTCTGGTCCTGTGTTCCACCTTTGAACTCAAGCTTGTTTGAAATAGTTTTGTCCAAAGTCCATTCGTCACCGAAGATGTTCTTCTGAATTAAGACACTTTCAAAATCAAGATTCCAGTTATTTTCTCCTTGATTATTATTTACGCTGTTAACCAATGAAACATGAGTAACACCTGTATAGATGGCAGAAGATAATACATCCAAGTTAGTGTTTATCTTGGTTATTTCTTCAGCAATTTTTTTATAGTCATTTTTCAGCTGTTCGATTGCTGCTTTTGTTTCCGCAACATCAAATCCCTGAAGGGCTTTTACAGCTTCTTCACATTCACCCAGTCTGGTATTGATATTACCAAGTTCCTTGCCTGTAGCTTCTTTGTATGCATCCAACGCATCCTGTTGCAATTTCAACGCGCCCTGCAATTTTCCGATTTCTTCTTTGTTGGTCTTAACATCGGCTTCCAGGTTGCTAATTCTTTCACCCAAAGTACTTTCTACCTTAGATAATTTGTCCAAAATTTCTGCGTCTGCACCTTTATAGGCAGCAGTAAGAGCTGCGATATCACCCTTGATAGTGGCGATTTCAGATTCGATGGCCTTGATGTCTTCTTCAGATGCTCCTTGATTGTCTTGAATCATCTTAACCAGTTCTTCCTTCACTTTGGCAATTTCAGCTTTGGCAGCTTCAATAGCATTCTTTTCAGCCTGTAAAGCAGCAGCTTTAGCATCAGCGGCATCGGCAGCAGCCTGATCAGCAGCAGCTTTGGCATCAGCAGCCTCTTTCTTGACAGCAGCAATTTCTGCTTCTAATTTTGTTTGTGCACCTTGTAAGTCAGACACTGAAGTTTCAAGAGCTGATACCTTCTTGGAAAGTTCTTCCTTTCCACCGTTCACAGCACCCCAAAGTTCATCGATGTCGTCATCGTAGTCCTTACAAGATACAAATGTCCCTGTTGACGAAACCATTAAAGCTCCGAACAGGATTGCACTTAAAAATTTTTTGTTCATAAT
>CDYR01022720.1_pt1 | contig 15121 bp, 9 predicted proteins | sample 557691 | NCBI WGS metagenome assembly CDYR01 (sample SAMEA3182103, study PRJEB8094) | gut metagenome | biome: human; feature: gut; material: Stool; isolation source: human stools | place: Canada | collected 2013-02-19 | reverse complement strand
AGCAACAGGAGAATATACTCAAGAGGTCAGATACTATGTAACTTCACTTGATAATACCAAACCGGAGGAGATTGCATCTGCCATCAGACAGCATTGGTCTATTGAGAATAATCTTCATTGGCAATTGGATGTTACCTTTCGAGAAGACTACAGTAAAAAGGTGAAAAATGCAGCCAGAAACTTTTCGGTGGCAACAAAGATGGCACTTACCATACTAAAGAAGGATAAAACAACAAAAGGAAGTATGAATCTGAAAAGACTAAAAGCCGGATGGGATGAAAAATATTTGTCACAACTTTTACAGAACAATAATTTTTAATGCGTCTGCCCTGTTGGTAATAAACTACAAGGATGTTGGTGAGAAATGGTGAGGATGTCGGTGTCCTTATGAAGGAGAAACTAATATATAACCGTAAAGATGGCAGTACAATTTGAGTTTTATAAGAATCCTGGAACGGGAGAAGAAGGAGAGGAAGAGCAATATCATCCCCGAGTTGTTAACTTCAATTCTGTGAGTACTGAATATTTGGCAGCTGAAATTCATAGAGCTACAACGTTCGGTGAGGCAGAGGTTGAAGGCGTTCTGATGTCATTAAGTCATTTCATGAGCTCTCATCTTAAAAATGGTGAACGTGTACATTTGAAAGGGATAGGATATTTTCAGGTGACGTTGCAGACTACAGAACCGGTATATGATGTTAAGACACGTTCTGATAAAGTTTCTTTCAAAGCTATTCGTTTTCAGGCGGATAAAGAACTCAAAGGTGAATTATATGACATGCATATACAACGTTCGAAATGGAAGTGCCATTCGGCTGTCCTTTCAGAGGAAGAAATTGATCGGCGTTTGACGGAGTTTTTCACTACTCACCAAGTCTTGATTCGGCGTAATTTACAATCCATTTGCCAGTTTACTCAAATTATGGCATCGCGTCATATACAACGTTTGAAAGAACAAGGTAAAATAGAGAATATAGGAACTCGTTTTCAACCGATTTATGTGCCCAGATCCGGGTATTATGGAAAATAAACCATCCCTGATACTGGGTGGAGAGGCGTAAGTAGGGCCGGAAAATCATGATAGGGGGGCTGGATATGGGTATATTGGATGTAGATAAATATTTAATATGTGTCTTTGCATTACTTGAACGTCTCCTGTCATAGTTGCAGATAGATGGGAATTTCTTGTTTGTCATGAAAAGACCTCTGTTATTAAGTTAACCTTATTGTATATAAGTAAAAAGAAAAAATCACGGAACAATGAAACAAAAACGATATTTGTTGATCAGCCTTCTCATTTTCTGCTTGTTTGTAACATTGCAATGGGGCTATGCAAATACTACTATATTGTCCAATTATCGTTATGGACTTACCTTCAAAGCACATACTGTTAATCAGGATCAAAGAACAAGTCTTGATCTGACTCCGGATAGAAGTCTGCATCTGGGTAATAAGTTCTCGCTTAGTTTTGACATTAAGTTGAGAGAGGAATTGCATACTTATGGATATGTGTTTAGAATAATCTCCGACGATACTTCTTCTTGCTTGGATTTTATATCTTATCAACTACGATCCAAATTCAATTTTATATTGAACAAAGGTAGTTCGATTGTTGAGAATGTGGATTTTATAGACAGTACTCAAATAGTAAAGGATGAGTGGATTAAGATAAGGCTTGATTTCACAGAACAGGGGATTAAGATTTCGGTGAATGAGGCTACTCAAATGATGCGTCATTCTTTTAAAGACTTTAACAGTCTAAGTTTCTTATTTGGAAGCAATAGGCATCCAAAGTATTATACGACCGATGTTCCTCCCGTTAGTTTGCGTAACATTGAATTGTATAATCAGGATGGTAGAATAATACGATGCTGGAAGCTGGCCTTGCATAACAGAAAAGGAGAAACAATGGATGAAGTAGAGGCTCAACGTGCAATTGTTCAAAATGGCATTTGGGAAATAGATAGACATTATAACTGGCAGAAAGAGAAATCCCTGAAATTTGATAGTAAGAAGTTTCAATGTCAAAATCTTCAATTAGCTTATGATAGTATAGGTGGTAGGATATTTATGGTACTAAAAGAGAAGGTATTGGTCTACCATGTCGATAATAAACAGGTAGATACTCTATCAGTTGAAAAAGGAGAACCTTATTTTGGAGTATCCAGACAGGTTATTTATTCTGCTGCTACTGACGAGTTGATTTCCTATTCTACTGAACATCCTCTTTTAAGCAAATATAATTTTGCCACGCATGAATGGTCGATTCCTTCTACGTGGGAAGTGGACTCCAGACAGCATCATAATCGTATGATAGATCCGGAAACCAATCATTTGATCCTTTTTGGAGGATATGGACGCCATACTTATAATGCAGATTTTGTGGAAAAAGGTTTGAATGACGGAGATCAATGGCAAATTATTTCTTTGGATTCCTGTATCACTCCTCGGTATTTAAGTGCTATGGGCATTGAAGATAAAGACCACATTCTTATAATGGGCGGGTATGGAAGCCGTTCAGGAAAGCAGGAAGAGTCTCCACAGAATTACTATGATCTTTATCGGTTGAATATCCGGGATAAATCATGTTCTAAAGTGTGGTCTTTTTTTAATGAAGGCGAGCATTTTACGTTTAGTAATTCAATGATAATAGATACTGTCGCTGATAAGTTGTATGCTTTGGTTTATAATAATGATCGTTTCCATACCAATCTCAACTTGTGCAGTTTTGATATTTGTACCTCAAATCCACAATCCAAAATAGTAAGTGATTCTATCGAATATGATTTTCTGGATATTAAGTCTTATTGTGATTTATTTCTCTATCAAGACCAGATGTTGTATGCTTTTGTTGTTCAGGAGAAGATACCGGGTGAGGCAGTTTTAGATGTATATTCTTTAGTATATCCTCCTTTATCGTCAGATGAGATTTATATGGAAAAGAACAAAGATTGTCATTTTTCTACATGGGTTATCTATGGAAGCATTTTAATATGTCTGGTATTCTTCTTCTTCGTTATTGTATATGTCTACAAGAAAAAGAAAAGTAAAACAACTGGAGTTTCGATGACTATTTCCAAAGTGGAATATGGAGAACAAGAGATTGCTAAGCCATCTAACAGAAAAATATCTGCAATTTTACTTCTTGGTGGTTTTCAGGTCTTTGATAAACAAGGGAATAATATAACGGGTGAATTTACGCCTACTCTTAAATTACTTTTTCTTTTCCTATTGCTAAACTCCATCAAAGGTGGAAAGGGAACAACTTCACAAAGATTGGAAGAGACTTTTTGGTTTGATATGAGTAAAACGAGTGCAGCCAACAACCGTAGGGTTAATATCCGTAAACTTCGGCTAATTCTTGAGACGGTCGGGGAAGTACAGATTGTTAATAAAAATGATTATTGGTATATTGATATGGGTAAAGATACCCTATGTGATTATCATCAGGTATGCAAGATCTTAAATGCTTTTGAATTCTATAATTCTTCTAATAAAGAAATGATTGTCAACTTTGTAGAGTTGGCATCTTTGGGGGTGTTGCTGCCTAATGTAAGTACGGAATGGGTGGATGAATATAAATCGGAGTATTCTCATAACGTTATAGAACTACTTCTTTCTATCAGTGTTCGTGAAGAGATTGGGAAAGACAACAAACTATTGCTGAAAATAGCGGATATTATACTGATGCATGACTGTACGGATGAAGATGCTATTCGTATAAAGTGCAGGGCGTTATTTCTGTCTGGACAAAAAGGACTTGCTAAACAATGTTTTGATAAGTATTGTGCTGATTATAACCGTTTATTGAATACTTCTCCCGAATTTACATACGATGATGTGATTTGTGAGAGCTGATAGGTGGAATTTATTTTTTGAATGAAATAAATTTTGCATTAAAAGTGCATTAATGATTTCCCGGAAGTGGCTTTATTGCTTTCGGGTTCTTTTATTTTCTTCATAAGAGGGCAAAATATTTCTATTTTTTTCTCTTTGTTTATCAGGTACTTATATGGAATGTGATAAGAAAAATCATATTATTAATATGAAATTAATGTTGTGATAATGCCTCTCATATACTTTCGCAGTATCAATTAATCGCAAATCTATCGAGTTATGAAGTGTACTGATACCTCTTGAGTAGGTTCATGATTCATAGTGATCTATAATAGATGATTGATTGAACAATATATCAACTTAATTTATAATTTATGAAAGCACGCATTTGCAAAGAGAAGCACTGGAATGTGCATTTAAGGTTCTTTCTTGTGATGATGGGAGACTTACTGTTCTCAGTTTCTGTTCTTGCCCAAAGTAACCTGATAACGGGTAAAGTTATAGACAACGCCAGCGAACCGATTATTGGAGCCAGTATTCAATCTTCTGTGGTCGGGAAGGGAACTATCTCTAATATGAATGGAGATTTTTCCATTGAGGTTCCTGTCGGGACGGAATTAACTATTAGTTTTCTTGGTTACCGCACTCAAAAAATAAAAGTGTCTGATATGCGGTCTTTAGTTATCAAATTGCTGGAAGATACACAGGCGTTGGATGAAGTGGTAGTGGTAGGTTATGGAGTTCAGAAAAAAGAGAGTTTGACGGGTGCTATTTCTAATATTAAAAATGATGAGATTATTAAAACGAAAGCTACCAGTCTGGCACAATCACTTGAAGGGAAAGTCTCGGGATTGAAGATACGGCAGAATGACGGTGAACCGGGACAATTTCGTTCCGATATCAATATCCGTGGTTTGGGTACTCCGCTTTTCATTATTGATGGGATTGTCAGAGATGGGGCTAATGAGTTTCAGCGTCTTAATCCGGATGATATAGAAAGCATTTCTTTCCTGAAAGATGGTACTGCAGCTATTTATGGTATGAATTCGGCTAATGGAGCCATTGTTGTAACAACAAAAAAAGGATATAAAGGAAAGCGAAAATATCCTTGTCGGCTAATTGGGGATGGTCTAAACCGACTAATATTCCTAGGATGGCAAACGCAGCTCAATATATGGAGCTTAGAAATGATGCTGCAATATTAGGAGAAGGTAATCCATTGGTTACAAAAGAAGAACTGGAATTATGGAAGACGGGTGCTTCTGGATATGCCAGTACTGATTTATACGATCATGTGATTAAGAATAGTTCTATTCAACAGCAATATACTTTGTCCTTGCAAGGAGGTTCGGATATTGTCTCATACTTTGGTAGTTTTAGCTATGCATCTGATGAAGGGTTGTTGAAATCCGGTGATTTGGGATATGAGAAATTTACTTTTCGTTCGAATACTGATATAAAAATAGCTAAAGGATTGACCGCAGGAGTTAATTTGGCAGGTAGATATGATAAGACCAGCCAGCCATGGAACTCTTTCTATGAGATCTTCAAGCAGACCCGTGTGAATGTGCCGACTGTGCCTGCGTATGCCAATAACAATCCGGACTATTTGGCAACTCAAAGTATGGGAATTAATCCCATTGCTTTGGCGGATGCGGATATGACAGGTTATCATTATTATTATAATAAAAACTTTCAATCGACATTCACTTTAAAATATGAAGTACCGTTTGTGCAGGGATTATCTATACAAGGGCAATTAGGCTATGATTATAATCACAATAAACATAAAGGATTGAGAAAGAAGTTTTCTACTTATACATACGCTATCGAAACGGATGAATATATAGAGAATGAATACAATAATCCTTCTATGATACAAGTGAATAATAACGAAGCGAGCAGGCTTGACATGCAAGCACAAATCAGTTACAATAGGTTGTTTAATGATACACATAATGTAAGTGCTACATTGGTTTATGAAAGGAGACAGGAAAAAAGCGATTGGTCGAATATAGAACGTAAGTTTGATTTATTGACTTATGATGAAGTAGATTATGCCGGATTGAAAGATGCTGTTTCAGGGGGGATGTCCAACGAACAGGCTTTTATCTCGTATGTCGGTCGGTTTAACTATGATTACAAAGGAAGGTATTTATTAGAATTAGGATTCAGAAATGATGGTTCTTACCGCTATGCTCCTGGTAGCAGATGGGCTTTTTTCCCTATGGGGTCTATTGGTTGGCGTTTGTCGGAAGAGAAGTTTTTGAAGGAAAAGTTGGGCTTTCTTGATAATCTGAAGATCAGGGCTTCATACGGGGAGTCCGGACAGGATGCAGGTGATCCGTTCCAATATGTGTCGGGGTATAATCTTAATGTTGGTATTTATGAATTTAATGACGGAACTACCACTTCGGGCATTTCTGCTCCCTCTATTACGAATACGAATTTAACTTGGTATAAAGCTAAGTTACTTGATATAGGATTCGATCTTTCTATATTCAAAGGATTATTCTCTTTGGAGTTCGACTTATACCAAAGAAAAAGAAGCGGATTGTTAGCTACAAGAGTGGTGGCATTACCTAATACATTTGGTTCGCAACTGCCACAGGAAAATTTGAATAGTGATTTGACGAGGGGTATTGACATAACGCTCGGGCATACTAATAAGATCAGAAATTTTTCTTATAGCGTCAAAGCGAATATGAACTTAGCCCGCACCCGGATGGAGCATGTAGAAAGAGGACCTTTCACCAGTAGCATGGATCGTTGGAGAAATCAGTCTTCCGGACGTTGGAATGATTTCACATGGGGGTATCAAACTAATGGGCAATTCCAGACTACAGAGGAAATAAAATATGCTCCTGTTCAGGATGGAGAGTTGGGAAATAGCAAGGAACTGCCGGGGGATTACCGTTATGTAGATGCTAATGGTGACGGTATTATCGATGATAATGATAGAATGCCTCTCTTTTGGTCAGGTACTCCACTGATTCATTATGGCTTTAATTTGGAGGCTTCTTGGAAAAATTTCGATATCTACGCTTTGCTTCAGGGAGCGGGAATGTATACTGTCCAGTTTTCAGAGGTTTATGCCGAGGTACTGTGGTCAAAAGGAGCGAATACTCCAGCCTATTTCTATGACAGATGGCGCAAAGAAGACCCTTACAATCCGAATAGTAAATGGGTTGCCGGGAAATGGCCTGCTACCCGTTTAATACAGGATACTGGAGCTATGTATAAAGAGAGTAATATCTGGCGTCGTGATGCTTCTTATTTAAGACTCAAAACTTTGGAACTGGGTTATACATTGCCAGACAGTATTTTGAGAAAGAGTGGTATTAGTAATATACGATTCTATATTAATGGCTATAATCTTTTAACCTTCTGTGATTCTTTTGTGAAAGCGTTTGATCCGGAAAAGGTGGAAGGCTCTTATAGTGCTGGAATGAATTATCCTCTGACTAAAAGTTTTAATATTGGTTTTACTGCTAATTTCTGATAGATTATGAAATATAAGATTATACTATTGCTGAATATGGCTCTTCTTTTTGCAGGATGTACGGATATTCTGGATATAGAGCCTAATAATAAGGTGGTTGCAGACAAAGTCCTGACTACTGAAGAGGGGATTGCGATGCACATGGCAAATCTTTACGGCCGTCTTCCTATCGAGGACTTCTCTTATGCGATTGATAAGGGCTTTAATTTGGGAATTGGGAATACTGATCCGAATAATGGTGGACGGGCTGCTGCTATGTACTGTGACGAAGCGATGCATTCTGAATTCGACGAATGGGGAAGTGAAGGATTTAATTTTTGGGAAAGATATACGGATGATAAAGGTTTGTATAATGCTTCTGTTGGTATTTACACATTGATAAGGGATATTAATAACCTGTTGGAAACGATTCCTACGTTGAATACTTCCAATAATAAAAAAACATTATTGGAGGGTGAAGCTGCTTTTCTACGTGCATATACATATTTTGCTTTGGCAAAGCGGTATGGTGGAGTTTCGATTATCAAGAAAGTTCAGGTGTATAATGGAGATGTAGAAGAATTGAAAGTGCCCCGCAGCACAGAAAAGGATACATGGGATTTTATCTTGAGCGATTGTGATGACGCTATCCGGAAACTAAGTGAGTCTTCAGAAGATACTCGTCGTGCTAATAAATGGATTGCATTGGCACTGAAGTCTCGGGCAGCTTTATATGCAGCTTCGATTGCCAAATATACTCATGAGCCTTATGTGGGTCTGTCGGGGCCGGCTGTAGAACAGAAACTTGTGGGTATTGATGCTTCGGAAGCAGATCGTTATTATGAAATCTGTATGCAGTCGTCTGATGAAATAATGAAGAGTGGGTTGTATGGTTTATATGGTGCAGAGCCTCAAAGCAGAGACGAAGCTATCGTAAATTATAAAAAACTGTTTGAGGATCCAAACAGTGTATTGAATGGAACGAAGGAACCTATTTTTATTAAAGGATATACATCTGGTACCCAACTTGCACACAATTATGATATTTGGTATCGTCCTAATCAGGTAGCAAACGGCTGGCCGCATCCGGGACGTATGAATCCTTCGTTAGATCTGGCCGATATTTATGAAGATTATACGGATGACGGGCAAGGATTAAGTAAGCCTATCCGTACTCGTGTGGATAATAATGAAATTTTTTCTGGTTTTGACAGAAATGCTAACTATTATTCTTATCCAATGGATGCTCCTTATGAAATATTCAATGATAAGGATATTCGTATGTGGGCTACTATGATTCTTCCGGGTACGCAATGGAAAGGACAGAAAATCATTATTCAGGGAGGATTTATTCGTCCCGATGGAAGTTATGTGTTCAGAACAGATGCCAGTACTCAGGGGAAAGATGGAAAGACCTACTATTCGTTTGGTGCGCAGGATCAGAAAATGTATTCGGGATTTAGTTCTGTTGGTGGTAACTACACCCGTTCTGGTTTTCTTCTTCGCAAATTCTTGCAGGAAAGTAAAGACGTGACTTCTGAGTGGAATAAGGGATTTACAGACTGGATCGAATTTCGTTATGCTGAGATTCTGATGAATTATGCGGAAGCATCCATAGAACATTCGTCTGCAACGGGTGAACAGCTGAAAAAAGGAAAAAAAGCGCTTAATGCTGTTAGAAAGCGAGCTGCACACAAAGACGAAATTCCATTAACAATAGAGAATGTACGTAAAGAGCGTTTTGTTGAATTTGCTTTTGAGAATAGACGCAGATGGGATCTGATTCGTTGGAGGATATTTCATAAGGAATATGAGAACCGAATAAAGAAGTCCTTAGTTCCGTTCCTCGATTTAAGAGGAGAAACTCCTAAATACATCTTTGTACGCATGGATGCTCCTGGAGTGAACAAACATTCGTTTGATTATTCCTGGTACTATCAGGATATTCCTGGTACCGGTAGCAACAGACTTGTTCAGAATCCTTGATATATCAAAACTTTACTTTAAAGACAGAAAATATGAAAGCAACTTTTTATTTATTGACAATAATATTCTTTTCCATATGTTTTGTAGCATGTGAAAAGGACAATCTGGATATAGCCCCAAATGCTACATTCGGTGGGGAAATCCGGGATATGGAGACAGGTGAGTTGGTGGAGCAAGAGATAATCAGAGGTTCGCAGATTTATTTTATTGAACTCGGATGGGACAATCCTCCTGTTCAGGCAATGGCTGTTAAAAATGACGGAACATTCCAAAATAATCTCATGTTTGCGGGCGATTACAAAATAATTCTGAATAAGGGGAATTATATTCCTCAAGATACGATTGATTTTAGAATTAATAAAGGAAAGAATTATAAGGTGTTTGAGGTTCTGCCTTACATACGTATCGTGAATCCTGATATTAGATATAAAGGTAATAAAGTAGTAGCAAAATTCAGTTTACAGCAATATACGGTAGATCCGGTAAAGACAATCGCTCTATTTGCACATACAGAGTCCCATGTAAGTAGTAATATCCAGACAGCTAAAGTGAGTAGTGAAATAAATACTGCTGTATCACCTTTGACGGAGTACGAATTGAGCATGGATTTGAGCCAGACTACTGGAATTGAACGGGAACATAGTTATTTTTTCAGAATCGGAGCATTGAGCAGTACGTCGGAAGCTAAATATAATTATTCTCCTGCAGTAGAAATCGACTTATAAAGGAATAGGACATTTATGAAAAGAAAAATACAAGATTGCCTTGCATACAGACTGTTTTTGTTGTTACCGCTTTTCTCGTTTGGAGGATGTGTGGAGATAAAAGCTCCTGTTGATTACGTAAATCCATATATGGGAAATATTAGTCACTTGTTGGTACCGACTTATCCGACTGTCCATTTACCTAACAGTATGTTACGAATATATCCTCAAAGGGAGGATTATACAAGTAATAAATTGAAGGGATTACCTGTGATAGTGACAAGTCATAGAGGAAATTCGGCCTTCTCTATCAATCCGTTCAATAGCTTTTGTGATAGTTTAGAGAAGGGTAGTAGGTCTTCTTTTATATTGTATAATTACGATAATGAAAAGATCAAGCCTTATTATTACAGTGTTTTTTTGAGTGACTATGATATAGAGGTAAAATATGTCCCTTCTCATCAGTCGGCTTTATATCAATTAGATTTCCGGGCAGGGCAACCTGGGCTTTTGATCGGGGCGACAAATGGAGAGTTGCATGTAGAGAAAAACAAAGTTTTTGGTTATCAGCAAATCGGTTCCTATGAGACAAGAGTGTATCTTTATCTGGAAACGGACGTGGTTCCTTTACAAACGGAAGAAGGAAATACTGTCGTAATGAAATTTCCAGAGAATGATAAAAGGATTAATCTTCGTTATGGAATCTCTTTTATAAGTGTAGATCAGGCGAAAAAAAATATGGAACGCGAAGTGGCTGGAAAGGATTTGGAAACTCTTACACGAACAGGTAGAACTATTTGGAATGATGCTCTTGGAAAGATTCAGGTAAAGGGAAACTGTGAGGATAGTAAGACTATATTCTATACTTCTTTATACAGAACATATGAACGAATGGTTTGTCTTTCTGAAGATGGACAGTATTATAGTGCTTTTGACAATCAGGTTCATCAGGATAGCGGTGTTCCTTTTTATACTGATGATTGGATCTGGGATACGTATAGAGCTACCCATCCATTGAGAATATTACTGGAACCGGAACGCGAGAAATATATGATTCAGTCTTTTATCCGGATGGCTGGTCAGATGAAACATTTTTGGATGCCTACTTTTCCGGAGATAACAGGTGATAGCCGACGGATGAATTCAAATCATGGGGTGGCTACTGTACTTGACGCTTATGTAAAAGGAATTACGGATTTCGATTTAAAGGAAGCATATCGTGCTTGTAGAAATGCTATCACTGAAAAGACATTAGCACCGTGGTCGGATATGGAAGCCGGAAAGCTAGATTCTTTTTATGTGTCAAACGGATATTTTCCGGTGTTAGCTTCTGGTGAAGAGGAAGTTGTTTCCGAAGTACATAGTTTTGAGAAAAGGCAAGCTGTTGCTGTGACATTAGGTACAGTGTACGATGAATGGTGTCTGGCACAAATAGCCAGACTGCTGGATAATAAAGAGGATTACAATTACTTTTTGCAAAGAAGTTTGAACTATCATCAATTGTTTAATGCAGAAACAAAATTTTTTCATCCTAAAGATAGTGAAGGAAATTTTATCACTCCGTTTGATTATCGTTATTCCGGTGGAATGGGTGGAAGGGATTATTATGGCGAAAATAATGGATGGGTTTATCGTTGGGATGTCCCCCATAATGTAGCGGATCTTATCAAACTGATGGGAGGGAAAGAGGCGTTTGTTGATGAGCTGGAAAAGATGTTTGATACTCCTTTAGGAAAAAGCAAGTATGAATTTTTCTCGCGTTTTCCTGATCATACAGGTAATGTCGGACAGTTTTCTATGGCAAATGAACCTTGTTTACATATTCCTTACTTATATAACTATGCCAATAAACCCTGGATGACCCAGAAAAAGATTAGGGCATTACTGGAGGAATGGTTTAGAAATGATTTGATGGGGATGCCGGGAGATGAGGATGGTGGTGGCATGAGTGCATTTATTGTCTTCTCGCAGCTGGGTTTTTATCCGGTTACGCCAGGATTACCTATATATGTCATTGGAAGTCCGGTGTTTGAACGGGCAAAAATTCAGTTGAGTGATGACAAAACCTTTGAAGTATATTGCCATAATTATTCGCCGAAACATAAATACATTCAATCGGTTAAGCTGGATGGAGTGGAATGGGATAAATCTTGGTTTAGTCATGAGGAACTGATGAAGGGAAATAAATTAGAAGTAACGATGGGGGCCTATCCCAATAAGGAGTGGGCGTCTCAAGACCAGTCTGTCCCCCCTTCATTTGAAATGAGAAAATAAAGAATATGAATAATTAAAATTAAATCAATTATGATGCAGAGACTCTTTTTTATGATGATTTTTTTCTTGTCACTTTCATTGGAAAGTTGTAGCAAAGAAGATGATAATAATCCTTCTAATTCGGAGAATAACGGAGGAAATAATAATTTAGGTACAGAGTTGGATTATGATACTTTCTGCTTTTATTATGATTGGTATGGAAGTGAGGCTATTGACGGTCAATATAGACATTGGGCCCATGCTATAGCACCCGATCCTAATGGTGGATCCGGTCAGAATCCGGGGACCATTCCGGGTACACAGGAGAGTATAGCCAGTAATTTTTATCCTCAATTAGGAAGATATAGTAGTAGTGATCCTAATATTTTGACCAAACATATGGATATGTTTGTTATGGCGCGTACCGGAGTGCTGGCACTTACCTGGTGGAATGAACAGGATGAGACTGAAGCCAAGAGAATCGGTCTTATACTGGATGCAGCAGATAAGAAAAAAATAAAAGTATGTTTTCACTTGGAGCCATATCCCAGCAGAAATGTGCAGAATCTCCGGGAGAACATAGTTAAATTGATAACGAGGTATGGAAATCACCCGGCCTTCTACAGAAAGGATGGCAAACCTTTGTTTTTTATTTATGACTCTTATTTAATCGAACCTAGTGAATGGGAAAAGTTATTAAGTCCTGGTGGTTCCATTACAATCAGAAATACAGCCTATGATGCTTTGATGATTGGATTATGGACTTCTAGTCCGACAGTGCAACGGCCTTTTATTTTGAATGCTCATTTTGATGGTTTCTATACATATTTTGCAGCTACCGGGTTCACGTATGGTTCTACCCCGACTAATTGGGTAAGTATGCAAAAATGGGCAAAGGAAAATGGTAAGATATTTATTCCAAGTGTGGGTCCCGGATATATAGACACACGTATACGTCCTTGGAATGGTTCGGTAATCCGGACTAGAACGGATGGGCAGTATTATGACGCTATGTATCGAAAGGCCATTGAAGCTGGGGTTTCGGCTATTTCTATTACCTCCTTTAATGAATGGCATGAAGGGAGCCAGATAGAACCGGCTGTGCCTTACACAAGTTCCGAGTTTACTTATTTGGATTATGAGAACCGTGAACCTGATTATTATCTCACCCGCACTGCGTACTGGGTTGGGAAATTTAGAGAAAGCAAACAGTAATCATATTTATTAATAAAAAATAAACCATGAAAAAAGTCACAAAAGTAAAGATGTTGTTAATAATGCTATGTGCATTGTTTATATCAGTATGTTCTATTTCTTGTTCTGATGACGACGATAATGTGCTAAAGGTAGACACAGTAGCTTTTATAAGCCAACTGACTGATTATCAAAATCAGCTGGAAACATTGAGGGATGGATCGCAGTATGGAAATAAGACGGGAATGTATCCGGAAGAGAGCAGGGATATACTTGAACTGGTATTAATCCAGATAAAAAAGAGCATCCGGCAAATTGAAAACGGAGAAGAGACTAATCCTTCACAGGAGAAAGTGGATGAATTGATTCAGGCTGCTAAAAAAGCGATGGAGGATTTTAAAGCAACTGTGATTATAGAATATGTTTCTGTAGCTGCAGAATTGTATGTAGACGGACAAAATGACGGGTATATTGATTTTGGAGCAAGTGAGAACTATTCTAAGTTTGGTAATACTGGTGAACAAGTTTTCACTGTTGAGTTGTGGGTGAAGTTGAAATATACTTCCGGTTTTGGTAGTGTGGTGGATGTCTTTATCGAAGATGGTACCGGACATTATAGAAAAGGATGGGTAATTAATAACTTTGATAATAAGAGACTACGTATGTCGTTGGGAATGGATAATTGGGGATTGTTGGAACCTGGCATTGATTTCAGTACGACAGAGAAATGGGTTCATTTTGCAGCAGTTATTAACGAGAAAGGAGTTGATGGAGATGTTAATTCAGAAGGAAAACCTATTGTTGTAAAAGTGTATATGAATGGCGAATTGAAGGATCAGGCGACAGGGCTTGATGGTAATCCTTATAATCCGAATGATTTGGGAACATCTATGATTGCTTTTAGACATATGGGGGGGAATCTTGGTATGACAAATGACTGGAAACTATCTGGATATATCAAACATTTCCATCTTTGGAAATCTGCCAAGTCACAGGGAGAAATTAAAAAGCTGATGAATGAGGAAATTAGGGTTACAGGACAGGAAGATGATTTAGTTTGTGGATGGGAGTTTGATGCAACAGTGGAGGATGATACTAATATACCTGATTTGACAGGCAAATATTCTGCTAAGTTGCTTGGAGAGTATAAGTGGATTCCTTTGGAATAAAAGATTCTTTATCTGCTTCCTTTGGTAGGGCAGAAGCTTTTTGAGGCTGTCAGAAGTTTGGATTTACTATGTTTGGGATATTTTGTCTCTAATCAATCAGATAGTAAAACAGGCTTTTGACAGCTTTACTTTTATTTGATAAATTAAATGTGGTCTGTTTACTCTGCTATTTCAGCCCTTTAAGGGCTTTTTCCCTTCTCTTCTTCATTATTTTCCTCTTCCGTTTCATCTGCAAAAGGTTCCGGCCGTTGCGGTCCGTGATTTACGAAAACGAAAGCGCAGAGCGTTCCCATAATTCCTCCGCTAAGATGTCCTTCCCATGACATATTGGTAGGGGAGAAATAAGGAAACATATGCCATATAATTCCTCCATATAAAAAGGTGACAAGTAAAGAGATGGCAATGAGTGGAACATATTTGCGGAGAATACCACTGAAAAAGAGAAAGAAGGCAAAGCCATAGATCAGTCCGCTGGCACCGATGTGCCATCCCGGTTT
>CDYR01053045.1_pt1 | contig 15205 bp, 16 predicted proteins | sample 557691 | NCBI WGS metagenome assembly CDYR01 (sample SAMEA3182103, study PRJEB8094) | gut metagenome | biome: human; feature: gut; material: Stool; isolation source: human stools | place: Canada | collected 2013-02-19 | reverse complement strand
CCAACTTCGATAATATGTTTATCTGGGTCATAGAAACGAACAACACGCTGTCCCCATGAATGTTCTACAATAGGGTGGACATATTCAACATTACATTTTTTCAGCCTATCCGCAAGTTCATCAAAATTATCTTCTTCAAAATAAATTTCAAAATTATTGCCACCAAAAGAAATATCGCTTTTCCCGATAAAGTCTTTATATGTTTCAATTGTCTGCAAAGCCAAACCACCTGTTAAAGTTTTATTTGCTCCAAAATCCATAATCACATGAAGCCCGAAAACCTTTTTATAAAACTCAACTGATTTGTCTATATCTGTTACCACAAGCATAGGATTTTTCAATTTCATTTCCATTACCTCCACAAAGATACTTTATTCTTTTAAATTCTTCAAAGCAGACGGATTATTCCCTAAGATTGCTCCAACAGTGGGACATCTTTCTAAATCAGAACATTCACCACAAGTAGTAACGCCCTTTTTCAATGCACACTGGCGAATATCACAGATACTATCACAAAATACGGTTTTTATTCCGTCAATGCGACAGCCTTGGCAGTTAATGTGCTCAGGAAGAATAGGGGCATTATTTAATTCAGCCCATAGTTTCGCAGTTTTTTTACGTAAGTCTTGGTTGTCGTTGATTGTTGCAAGATATGCGTCACATTTTTCACAATCTAGTCCGCAATATGCAATCAAATTTTTCATCTTCATGTACCTCCCCAAGTTCCTTTTAGAAAAGTTTTTCAAGCTGAAAATCCATGAGATTTCAAGCAACTTGGATTTGCATTTATAAATATACCTTGTTTTTTATACGCAAGCTTGCTTCTATGTGCATAATCCAATGTCTTGAAAATGGCATTTGTATTAGCCCGCAAATATCTTTACTGCACCAATAATCAATGAGCCAGCTTGCATTTTCATACTCACTTACAACATTCAATAATTTTAACTGTTTTTTTCTTTCTTCTGATATTTACTTTTTCATTTCATCATAAGATAAACTATTGATTATCTTCTCTGTGCTAGCCTTCAACTTCAACAATATATGAATAAAGTTCTTTCAAGTTAAGCTGTTTTGAAAAATCTGCAATCTGCTCTTTTACCAGTTCATTTCCTGTTGTAATGATAGGCGAATTGATACGTTCTTGATAATTGCCCGCGAAAAAAATTGCTCGCTCTCATTTATCAATGTATGAGCAACTATATCTTCAATACGAAAAATATGCCAAATTGAATATGCAATCGTTTTACTATGATAACCGTCTGCGTTTATAAACGGAATTGCATCAAACTCTTTTCTGCTTAATTCCTCATTAAATGATGTTAAGATTTCCATTAACTCATTTCGCAAATCAAATAATGTGACAATGCCTGCTTTATAGGTATCTTTTTTTTGATCTGTGCTTGCATTGTTTTATTCAGATCTGACCACACCTTATTCATAATAAATTATTCCCCACAATTCAAGTATAAGATTATCACTTCCTGTTGGGCTTTCTTTTTATTTCCAACAGTCTAATAAAATCATCAAACAAAGTTGTATCCGTTGGCTCAAACATCAGCCATTTTCCGTCATGAAAGTTTTTTGTTTCATCATAAATTTTTTGAATTTCTTTTGAATAACTATTTCTATCTATATCGAATTTTAGTCGTTCATCTTTCCCTAAGATAATCATAAATCCTATACAGTTTTCTCTTGCGTACAAGGAACAAAGTGTTTTCCCACCACGACGGAATTTATACTCATAAATCCACGCTTTACCGCCTTTGTTCCACAAGCATTCCATGTCATACTTTTCGTCAATTAAGGTACATAGTTTATTCCATATATCATATAACGCTTGCCCCACTAAAGCATTCATTTGTTCTGCATCAGGTATTTTATCCAACATACTTATTTCTCCTTTACAGTCCCAATTTCCTCTAAATTTTATATGCGTAAAATTTCTGTCCATGCTTCTTTCAGTCTTTCTGTTGTCCATGATGCGTTTGCGGGACTTGTAGACGGCAAGTATACCGCTTCAATTTTGACAGTTTTGGATATGTACCGTGAATAAAGCGCAGCCGCGGTTCTGCCGTTCAAAAAAATTCTTTTTATTTTTGCCCTGTTTATTATGACGGAAATGTCGTTTGGAACTACCGTTTTGATAGAACTGTCCGCGCTTCCGGTTACATCGCATGATGCTATAACGTCCCATAGGGCGATTTCATGCAATAACAAAAGCTTTTTCTTATCACCAATGCTTTCGGGAACCGGTTCGTCCAAAAGCTGAGAGAGAATCAGCCAGAATCTGTTTCTCGGATGACCGTAAAAAAATCCCTCTTCTCTTGACCTGACCGACGGAAAGCTTCCGAGAATAAGTATTTTTGAATTTTCATTCCAAACCGGTGGAATCGGATGTGATATCATTGTTTTTTCCTTTAAATTTTGTTGCGTTCAATACTTTAAGAATCTCTGCGGCATTAGTATCAGGCTTTACTTTTGTCATAATTTTTTCTATATACCCGTTTTCATCTATTATGAAGGTTGTACGTACTACGCCCATGCTGGTTTTACCGTAAAGCTTCTTTTCCTGCCATACCTCATAAGCTTTGATGGCCGTCAGCTCATGATCTGATAACAGAATAAACGGAAGATTGTATTTCTCTGCAAATTTATTGTGCGACGCCTCACTGTCTTTGCTTATTCCTATAACTACAGCACCCATCTTTTCAAACTCTTTATATGACTCAGCGAACGCACATGCCTGTCTGGTACATCCCGGAGTGTTGTCCTTGGGATAAAAGTAAAGAACAACCTTTTGACCAATGAAATCGGAAAGCGAAACGGGCTTTCCGTTTTTATCGTTTAAGGTAAAATTGTATGCTTTCATTCCTTCCTGTATCATTAAAATACTCCTTTTCTGTAATAATTTTCACTTGATATCTTATTATACTATGATTCTAAAATGCCCGCAGGAATGCTTTGGCACATTTTTTATTTTACTAAAAATTGGGATCTGATTTATTGCATTGTTTAGTCATTGTTATAAATCAGTTCTTTTATTCGCATTTTTCGATTACGGACACATTGATATTTCTTACATTCTCAAGTCTCTTGTTCTTATGCTTCATGGTGTGATAATATGTAGAGCTTTTTATATCAAATGCTACAGTGCAGTTTTTATGATATCCTTTGAAGCAGTTTTTGTGATTCCAGTCTGCAAGCCAGTGCTGTTCGATACTCCATCGGGCAATAGCCTCTTCTATTTTTTCGGAATTATTGAGACGGTTTTGCAGAATGAGAGCCATATCAAGTTTTTCTGATAAATGGTAGAAAATTGCATCGTTGTTTACAAAATAATCATCGATTTTTGCATAATACATTTGTTATCACCTTTCTTTTATATGTTTTTAATTATTATAGTCATTTCACGGATATTATTTATAAAGTGTGTAAATCAGATGGCGTTATACGGTTCTTACCGTAACGGAAATAGCGCCGTAATCATAGCCGATCGGACTTAAAATTCTTGTTGTCAGAATGTTAAGCAGCGTTTCAGTATCATAGTGAGTTTCCATAAAAAGATTCTCTTCAATTTGAAGCGGACTTCTCATTCCGTCTCCCGTTTCTGCAAGTAAAATACGTTTTTTTCCTGACACTTTTCCGGCAAGGCTTTCAAGTTGTTTTTTATATTTTTCCGAAGCTGTACAGCCTTTCATGATTTCCTCGACTAACTGTTTCCATGTTCGGATTTGTATAATTTTTTCTCCGATAATCACACTTGTAGGCTTTTTGCCTTTAAAAATTCCGGGACCTGCTGTCAATGGATATTTCATTTCATACGGTTGTATATGTTCATATGGATTTTTATTTAAGTCTTTTGAAAGATGTTCAATAATAACGTCAAATTCCGTATTAATTTCCTGCATGATTCTTTTTCTCATGTCTTCAAGCTCTTGAAAGATATTCATATAAACTGCCTCCGATTATTTTAGCACCTTATTTACTGTATTTAATATACATCATTCTGTTTTATTTGTCAATATCTTTTTCAAAATTTTTGCAAAATAATATTATTACAAAAATAAAAAAAGTGTTGAAATTCAAAATCTTTTGTGATATACTTAAGCGCGATGAATTATATCGAAAGGAATTCCCGCAGTTTTGCAGGATATGGTATTGATATGAAGAAGATTAATAAAATTGGTGTTCAGCTTTTCACAGTAGGAGCTTTTATGAAAACCGAGGAGGACATTAAAAGGACATTTGAAAGACTGAAAAAGCTTGGATACGACGAGGCTCAGACAGCTGGAATGCCTTGTTCATACGATGTTTTTTCTAAGCTTGCTAAAGAAGCAGGAATTGATATTGTTGGAACACATGAAGAATTTGACAAACTGATAGCTGATCCTGAAGTCACTATGAATAATCACAAAATATTGGATACCGATATTATCGGAATCGGTGGTCTTTGGCATAATACTACTAAAGACGGTTTTCTTGATTTTATCAGCAAGGCAAATGAATTTGCCAATACAATTTCCGAAAAGGGATTTACATTCAGTTATCATAATCATAGCTTTGAATTTGAGAAGCTTCCGGATGGTACTATTCCGTTTGATATGCTTGTCGATAAGCTTGACACTTCTAAGGTAAGCTTTGTTCTCGATACTTACTGGGTACAGTATGGCGGCGGAGATGTTCGGCATTTGATTGAAAAGCTTTCCGGAAGAATAAAAATTATTCATCTGAAGGATATGGCGTTTTCACATGAATCCGGTCCGTATATTACTGAAATAGGAAACGGAAACCTGTATTGGGACGGAATTATAGAGACTGCTCTGAATTCCGGTGTGGAGCATTTTGTGGTTGAACAGGATTCATGTCCCGGAGATCCTTTTGACAGTCTGAAAATCAGCAGTGATTATCTGCACGCAAACTTTTTTTGATAAAAACTATTAATGCCGTGACTTGGTCACGGCATTATGCGAATAAATTCGGTATAATAAGTTTGTAAAAAGTATTAAAGACATGTGAAAAACAGAAATAATCATTTATTTGTATAATTTTGTTTTTCTGTCTTTTATGAATTGAATACATGTAAACTAAAGAAAGGTATGGTGAATTATTATGAAAAAATGGAGATGCACAGTATGCGGAGAAATCGTAGAATCGGATGTTCGTCCTGACAAATGTCCTCTTTGCAAAGCTCCCGGAGAAAAGTTTGTTGAAGTTAAGGAAGAAGAAACTACATGGGCGGCTGAGCACGTGGTTGGAATTGGCAAGAAGGATGCTTCAGAGGAAATTATAGAAGGCCTTCGTGCTAACTTTAATGGCGAATGTACTGAAGTTGGTATGTATCTTGCAATGGCAAGGGTTGCTCACAGAGAAGGCTATCCCGAAATCGGACTTTACTGGGAAAAGGCTGCATATGAGGAAGCTGAGCATGCCGCAAAATTCGCGGAGCTTCTCGGAGAGGTTGTAACAGATTCTACAAAAAAGAACCTTGAAATGAGAATTGAAGCGGAGAACGGAGCGACTGCCGGAAAATTTGAGCTTGCTAAAATGGCAAAGGCTGCAAACCTCGATGCAATTCACGATACAGTTCATGAAATGGCACGCGACGAGGCTCGACACGGAAAAGCTTTCAAAGGGCTTCTTGAAAGATATTTTAGCTGAGTTTATTCAGGCGATGCGAGGAATATTGTTATGGAAAGTGCAGTCAATGAGGTAATCTGTAAGTGCAAGCATGTCACAATGGTAGATATTGAAAAAGCTTTGCACAGTCATAATAAATTTGAGGATGTTGAAAAAGAATTTGACGAAGTGCAGAAAATTACCGGTTGCTCGACCGGCTGCGGCGGATGTCATGACAAAATAATGAATGTAATTTCTGAAATTATAAGCGGCTGAGTTTTGTTTAGTAATTAATACAGTATTAATGCGGAAATTTCCATGCATGTCAGATGCCTTAGAGGCATAGTCTGAAAAGACAGAGGCAATCTGTACATCACGGAAATTTCTGTTTTTTATCGTGTTTTCACTGAAAGCGATATTAGCATTGGAATTTGAAATGTCGGTTTTAAATGATATTAATTCAGATATAGAGGCTTGTAAATACACATTTGACTTTTTATCCTTATAATGGATATAATGCATTTTAAATACCTGATTGGGTGTTCAAATGCCTGAATTCGGTGTACTGTATTTCAATAAATCGGATTACGCACGTTGTATGCGGTAATCACATATAAGCTGCATAGTTTAATAACTTAGATTATAGATTGTTATTTGCTATATTGACCGCTTTTATTAATTTGTAATTATAATAAAAATGCGCCCTGCTTCAGTAAGACTGCAGGGCGCGCTTTTTGTTAATTTAATTTATATTGTTTGCTTTTTATCTGATAAATACCATTTTGAACTCTTTTAAGACCGCAGCATATAATAAGGAGTGAAAAGTACGCAAGAACTACGGTGGCTCCGGCGGGAGTTGACGCGAACAGGGAAATTATAAGTCCGGTCATAAAACAGATAATTGATGCTACGGCGGCAAAAACGGTTGTTGTGCGGTAGCTTTTGCATACTTGAATTGCTGCAAGCGTGGGAAAAGCGGTGAGAGCTGTAACGAGCATTACCCCCATAAATTTCATACCAATTACTATAGTAACCGCGGTAAATACAGCTGTTATATAGCTGTATTTACCGGTATTTATTCCGATTGCGGATGCAAAGGCTCCGTCAAAATTGACCGCAAAAATACGTCTGTAAAGTATAAAATAACATATTACCACAAGAATTGAACAGACAATACAAATCAGTGTATCAGCGTTTGTAAGTGTAAACATAGAACCGAACATATAGTCGCTGACATCCATGTTCATGCCTTTGGCCGCTGAAAGAACAAAAGTGCCGACAGCGAGTGCTCCTCCGGAAAAAAGAGCTATGGAGGCTTCAGAATCACTATGTTCCTTTCCGCGCAGAATCAGAACGGCAGAAATTATAACTGTGGGAATGGACAGCGCCATGGGCGCTATTCCGGCAGCTAGCGCGACCGATACCGCACAAAAACTTACATGTGATAAACCGTCACCTATCATTGTTCGCTTGCTTGTGACAAGTGTTACTCCGAGAAGTGCGGAGCAAACCGCAATAAGGGGACCTGCGATCAGCGCTTTTTGAACAAAAGGGTATGACAGCAGGAGCTGAAAATTTTGAAAAAATGTATTCATGTTTTTACCAATAATAATTAAATGAGTATGTTTTGTATTCCAAGACAGTTATACCGATAAACGGTCTTTTCTCAGGCATCTGTCGTACAAATGTCAGCTGATTGTTAGAGGATGGTCATTAAATTGATTTTGATTAACTTTGTTTAATTTGCTTAATTTTCCGGTATGTCAGTACCGGCTACATAAATGTCTTATGAAGATGAAATACGGAATTCTATATTGAGGATGCCGTATTCATAAATATATTTCTTTTTGTTTCAAAACAAAGGGGTTACATATGAAAAATATTAAAACTTACCGCGGCGCAGCCTGCGCTTGCTGTATCGGATGTATTTGTCAGGCGGTTGCAGCTAATCTGACTCCGCTTTTTTTTGTGATATTTTCGGAGATATACAATCTAACCGTTTCAGACCTTGCTGTAATTGTGCTTTGCGGTTTTATGGCTCAGATGGTATCCGATACATTTGCAGGTATGTTTTGTGATAAAATCGGTGCGAAATTTTCCGGAATAATCGCTCATGTTTTTATTTTTACAGGATTGATTTTGCTTGGTATTCTTCCTGAATTTGTTTCTGATGAGTCTGTTTATCCGTGCCTGATAGCAGCTGTTTCTGTCACGCAAACAGGCGCAGGACTTATTGAGGTACTTGTAAATCCACTGATGGATTCTCTTCCTCGCGGAGAACATTCTTCTGCTATGAGATTCAGTATTCTGCATTCTTTTTGCAGCATCGGTCAGGTTATGGTTATTATATTTACTTCTTTATCGCTGTGTTTTATTGATGATAAAAACTGGACCTTGATACCCGTGGCATGGTCTTTGCTTCCATTTATTAATTCGATATTTTTCTGCATGGTTTCTTTTCCGGAGCCAGGAGAAAATTCGAAAGATTATGGTGAGAAGCAAGAGTATGCAGGGAAGGGAAAACGCGGAGGACTGATTCTTATACTTTTTATAATCGGATGCGGAGGGGCTGCCGAGCAGGGTATAGCACAGTGGATTTCCGCATATGCCGAAAGTACTTTGGGTATCTTTAAATTTGCCGGAGATCTTCTCGGACCGTGTATTTTTGCCGCTCTTATGGGGACATCGAGAATGCTTTACGGAATATACGGAAAACGGATTTCGCTTTGCAAGGCCATGCTTTTCAGCGGAAGCGGTGCAGCGTTATGCTATATAATTGCTGGATTTTCCGGACATCCGATTTTATCGCTTACCGCATGCAGTTTCACCGGATTTTTTGTAGGGCTTATGTGTCCGGGAGCATTTGCTCTTGCTTCCCGTTTGTTTCCCGGAGGAGGGACAAAAATTTCCGGAAAGCTTGCTCTTTTCGGAGACATAGGCTGTGCGGTAGGTCCTTGGGCTGTTGGAGCTGTTTCCTCGGTAGCAGGGCTGAACACGGGATTTATGTTTGCGTCGCTGTACCCGTTGTTTTTTACCGCCGCAGTATTATTTTATTTTTATAATTACAGCAAAAAAGGCAAATAAAACCAATAATATTTTAACACTCTTCCATTATTATGTCAAGAAAAAATACATACTTTAAATTGATTGGGCACAGTCGGATATTTGAAATATACGAAAATATAGTGAGTTGTAACTGAAATCGAGATGTCTGCGTCTGTATGACGTTCGACCCTATAGGCGGATTACGATCGTTTTTTCCTATTGTGGTTTGGCCTGGCATCGGAACGCCTTATATCGTAGATTTCCTCTCATTGAATGTGCCGGAACAATACTTTACAGAGACGGAATATTATCGAATTAAACTCCCTCTATGGAATTCACGAGATATGGAATTCATGGTATGAAAGATGTTCTTTTTCTCTGAATGCAGATCATATAGTATTGCAGTCACGAAAAGGCTGTGACACATTTTCAATTAATTATATTATTCTTCATGAATCTTAAAATTTGTTTAATTGTATTGAAAAGTATTTTTGATTGTGTTATACTCAGAAAAGAAACGGAGCTGGATAAACAAGGAAGTGATTTTTTCGGATGCACAATGAAATTTTTTGTTCTACTGGGGCTTACATAGGTTATGAAAATAACTATAATCCGGATCTTATACCGGTGTACGGAAGTAAAATCCGATGTGACGCTTTTGAATTTATGATTGTCAGTACATGGGATGAGTCTCCGGAAAAGATAACAAGAAGACTTTGTAAATCTCCGCTTGTATTTCGGATTCTTCATTCAGATAAAGATATAGGAAAACGTCTTTCCGATCACGACTCTGAGGGAGCGTTTTCGCTTTTTTTACAGAGCCTTAACTCCGCGGTTAATATAGGTGCTCAAAAATTGGTGCTCCATCTTTGGGGAGGTATAAACTCCGATTGTGACATTGAATACAACATCGGGGAAACAGAAAGAATGCTTTCCGCGTGTCTTAAGTCCAGAGTTACATTGTGCATTGAAAATGTCCCGTGCAGGTGCGGAGATCCTATAGAGCATTGGCGAAGACTTGCTGTGCGGTATCCGGAAATCAGATTTGTATTTGACTCAAGATTTGCTGCATTTGCCGGCGAAACCGATTCGGCCGGCGAAATTTTTACGGCGCCTGAGCTTGCGGGTCGTATTGTTCATATGCATATATCTGATTTTGTAGGTCCGGCTCATGATTTTAATAAGCTTCGTCCTATTCCGCAGCCGGGAAAGGGAACAATAGATTTTGACAAATTGTTTTCTGCGCTTTCGCCGATATATGACGGAACAATTACTCTTGAGTCGCCGTCGCTTTATGATTGCGGGAGGGTGGACACAGAGGAACTCAATGACTCTCTTGACTATATTAGGCACGGTATGAACTGTATGAACATTAAAGAGTCTGAGAAAGGAAATTAATATTATGAAAAAATTTATGGGTAAAGACTTTCTTTTGGATAATGAAACGGCAAAATTACTGTATCATAATTATGCTGAAAAGCTTCCTATAATCGACTATCACTGTCATGTGCCGCCGAAAGAAATTGAAGAGGACAAGCGTTATGACAATATAACCGAGCTTTGGCTGGGAGGCGATCACTATAAGTGGAGAGCTATGCGTTCATGCGGCATCGATGAGAAATATATAACAGGTGACGCTTCTGATTATGAAAAGTTTAGAGCGTATGTAAAATGTATGCCCCGGCTTATCGGTAATCCTCTTTATCATTGGTCGCATCTTGAGCTCAGAAGATATTTTGGATATACGGGAATAATTTGTGAAAAAAACTGCGATGAAATATGGCAGCTTACAAGTGAACGTCTCAAAAAGCCTTATATGAGCGTGCGTAATATTATAAAGGCTTCAAACGTAGATATAATATGTACTACTGATGATCCGGCAGATACCCTTGAGTCGCACGATCGGATTGCTTCTGACAGTGATTTTGATGTTAAAGTTTTTCCTGCGTTCCGGCCTGATAAAGGTATTAATATCGATCGTGACGGGTGGCGGGATTATATCAATCTACTTTCTGCTGTTTCGGGTGTTGAGATTACCGGCCTCGACTCTCTGAAAGAAGCTTATCGAAACAGAATTTCGTATTTTGCAGAGCATGGCTGCCGTACCGCTGACCACGGAATTGATAATAAAGTTCCGTTCATTCCTGAACGCAATATGAAGCATTTGGACGAGATTGTCAAGTCGGCTCTTACTGTCGGAAAATGTTCTGATGCACGTGAGGCAGAAATTTTCAAGACAGAAATGCACCGGTTTCTTGCAAGCGAATATACAACCCGCGGTTGGGTAATGCAGATTCACTACGGAGTGCTGCGCAATTCCAACAGTGTTATGTTTGAAAAGCTCGGAGCGGATTCCGGATTTGATATAATTGACGGTCGTACAAGCACGTCGGAGCTTGCCGGACTGCTTGACTGGTTTGCCGAACGAGATGGCTTGCCGAGAACAATACTTTATTCGATTAATCCGGCAGATAACGCAGCGGTCGGAACGCTTCTCGGAGGCTTTCAGATGTCGGACTCTGGTATGCCAAGAATTATGCAGGGAAGCGCATGGTGGTTTAATGATAACAAAAACGGTATGGAGACGCAGATGGTATCGCTTGCTAACTTGTCTGCGTTCGGGTGTTTTACCGGCATGCTGACCGACAGCCGCAGTTTTCTATCTTATACTCGGCATGAATATTTTCGCAGAATTCTGTGCAATTTAATAGGCGGTTGGGTGGAAAAAGGAGAATATCCGGCAGATATTGATTCGCTTGCAGAGCTGGTTATTAATATTTGCTATAATAATGCTAAGCGTTATTTTGGCTTTTAAAATAAAAGAACATTCGATGTGCAGGTGTATAGGTGTATATAAGATACTGACTTGCAGTATTTTTACCATGAAATGACTTTGAAGGGATATGGAGAATTAAATGATTGAAACAATAAATTTGTATAAAAAATATAAGCCCAAACGCGGGGTTCCGGTTACGGCTATAGATGATGTGTCGCTTAAGTTTCCGGATCGTGGAATGGTGTTTTTGCTCGGAAAATCGGGAAGCGGCAAATCAACGCTTCTGAATCTTCTTGGAGGTCTTGACAGATATGACGGCGGAGAGATAATTATTAAGGGAGTATCGTCAAAAAATTTTTCACAGCAGTATTTTGATTCTTACCGTAATACATACGTCGGTTTTATATTCCAGGAATATAACATTCTTGACGAGTTTACTGTCGGCGCAAATATTGCTCTTGCGATTGAGCTTCAGGGAAAACGTGCGACGAACGATCAAATTAACTCGATTTTGCGCGAGGTGGATCTTGAGGGCTATGGAAGCCGACGTCCTAACGAGCTATCCGGAGGACAGAAGCAGCGTGTGGCGATCGCCCGTGCGCTTGTCAAGAATCCGGCGATAATTATGGCTGACGAGCCGACAGGGGCTCTTGATTCAAATACCGGAAAGCAGGTTTTTGATACTCTGAAAAAGCTGTCTTCCGATAAGCTGATTATATGTGTTTCTCATGACCGTGAATTTGCGGAACAGTATGCGGATCGTATAATTGAACTGTCGGACGGAAAAGTAATTGACGACGTTACGCTTGATAATTCCGCAGCTGCAGAACAGGCTCTCAGTTTTAATGATAACGAGATAACTGTGCCTGCAGGATATGAGCTTACCGAAGAGGACAGAACTTCTATAAACGAGTATATTCGTTCAATTCAGAATAAAGAGTCCAGAATTCTTGTTTCCGGAGGATCTAAAAACAGATTTGCTAAAACAGACCAAAGCAAAATAGATATGAAATCGGACGAAAAGTTCGATTTGATCAAGTCTAAACTCCCAATAAGAAATGCCGTAAAAATCGGAGCAAGCGGAATGAAACATAAAAAATTCCGTCTGGTATTTACAATTTTTCTCTCGGTTGTGGCGTTTGCGCTTTTTGGGCTTGCGGATACGTTTGGCTCATACGATAATATATCGGCTTGTACGCAATCTATTTTGGATACCGGAGTTCGTTTTGCCTCATTTTCAAAAAGTGAAAAAAAGTATTATGATGACGACGATACGAGATATTACTATAACTCTACAAACCTTGATGAAGATGATATTTCGGAAATCAAAAAAAATACCGGGGTTGATGTGACAGGAGTGTATTGTCCTTCGTTTATAAATCTTTCTCTTAAAGAATATTATAATGAAGAGGCGGTTCTGACGGACAGTTATTATGATATTTATTCGTCATATCTCAGCGGTTTTGCTGAAATGACGCAGGAGAATATTGATTCGATGGGTTACAAGTTGGTTGCAGGAGAACTTCCGAGAGGAGACAAGGATGAAATAGCAATCAGTTTATATGTTGCCCAAACGTTCTTAAAAGCGGGTATTTTGTCGGATGATGGAAGTTATACCTCTATTGACAGTCCCGACTCCCTTGTAGGGTATGAATTTTCATTTGGAGATGTTAACTATAGAATTACAGGAATAATTGATACAAAGCTTGATTTTGAACGTTATCTTCCGCTTACCGAAGATACAAAATATAATACGGTTACAGATAATCTTATAGATTATGTTTTATACAATGAATTTAATTATGAAAAGAATTTTAGCTTTTGTAATACTGCTATAGTTGGAGCAGGATTTATTGATAGAATGATAGAACAGCTTCCGCCTTTTAGCTATATTAATAATGGAAGTATGGGCTTATATAATGATGATGGATTATATTTAAATGTAAATTATGCTTCAAAACTTTCTCAGATTGACGGATCGTATATTGAATGGCTTGACGGTCAGCCGCGTACTGAACTCGGTGAAAAAGAAATTATAATATCACTTTCCATGTTGCAACCTTATGATATATACAGAGCGAAAAATTATAGTTTAAGTACAGATAATCTTTCTGATGTTGATCTTGACTCGCTTGGCGAGGCTGTATTTGATTTGGATTGGTATCGGCCTTCGGGATCTTATAATACAGAAAACGGCTGGAAGATTGTTGGGATAATTAAGGACGAAGGAAAATACGAAAATATATATGATTCTGTGGTGTTACCTGACAGTTTGTATTCTGAGGTTGTTACCGAAGCCGGATTATATTCCTTCGCTGTTGGGGCTATGCCGGAAAATCGCAGCGACATAAAAAACATAGTTGATTATTCTTACAGAGAAGATGATGTAAGATATAATCTTCAGAATTCCGTCACATATGAACTTAACATGGTAAACGAGGCTTTGGAGATTTTTTCTAAAGTGTTTTTATATGTGGGAATCGGCTTTGCTGTTTTTGCTTCACTTATGTTTGCCAACTTCATTGGAACGAGTATTTCATATAAGAGACGTGAAATCGGAATTCTTCGTGCTATCGGATCGCGTTCAAGCGATGTTTTCAGGATATTCTTTTCAGAAAGCTTTATCATAGCTATGATTAACTTTCTTTTGTCCTCCGCCGGTACAATTGCAGCAACTCTGTTTATCAATTTTAAAATAAGAGAGTCTTACGGAATTCTTATCACAGTCCTCAATTTTGGTCTCAGACAGCTTTTGCTTATTTTTGCAGTTGCAGTTGCAGTTGCTTTTGTCGCTTCCTTTATACCAGTTATGAAGATTGCTTCAAAGCGTCCTATAGATGCTATCAGAAATAAATAGTATAGAAAAACAAAAAACAGGATGTCTGCGCACGGTTTTGCGGACTCCTGTTTTTTTATTGATTTTATAGACAAAATTATCATATAGCTTTTTGAAAGCGTTTTATAAGGTGCTTAAGAGTATGTAAAACTGGGATTTTCTCTATATTTTCATTTATCTATACTCTGTATAAGTTGTTTTTATAGAGTTAGATGTGGTTTTAGCTCCGTGAATAGGATGATATACATAGGCGAGCGGAGTTATTGCAACTTCAAAATCAGAAAAGAACAATTTTATTTTACACCATTATGTTCCGCATAAAAAAGGGTTCAACAGACTTTACAATTAAAGGCTTTTCAGATATTAAATTTTACAGGTTTTAAAAGTGATATAACAAGATGTTTATGCCTTTTCCCTTAAGAACCTTTTTAACTGTGTAAATTTACAAAGAGAATGCTGTTTAGGCTGTCGGGGTAAACTCAAAATACTTTTATAAGATAGTTTCGGCCTTTATTGTAAATTATGTTTTCTTAACCGATGTTGACATAAATAGATATTTATGATATTATTCATATGATATTCTTGTATTCGTATTGAGGAGAGGAACTGATCTATAATTGATTAAAAGAGAAAACATTTATAAATTTCTATATTGCATTGATATATTACTCATAATTGGCTTTTGTATAAGAGTGGGAGTGGATTATTACAAATATAGAAGAGAAATGTATTCAGCGCCTTTTTATATTTTTATTATTGTAAGAACAGTAGAGTTTTTTATCGCTGCACTCATAATTTTTATAGCGGCGAAGGTTATAAAGAGGCATACAAAAAAATAAAAATCCTGTACAAGCACGAACTGCACAGGACTGGAGCTAGTGGTGGGGATTGAACCCACGACCTGCTGATTACGAATCAGCTGCTCTACC